>MDTB01234641.1_pt1 | contig 13246 bp, 18 predicted proteins | sample 811161 | NCBI WGS metagenome assembly MDTB01 (sample SAMN05326650, study PRJNA326480) | marine metagenome | isolation source: seawater | place: Mediterranean Sea | collected 2009 | reverse complement strand
CTTTTAGAAAACTGAAAGCTTCTTCTCGCTTTTCTATGACCGTATTTTTTTCTCTCAACAACTCTTGAATCTCTGGTTGTTAACTTTTCTTTTTTAAGAGCTTTTTTAAGCACTTCATCTGAAATGACCAATGCTTTAGACAAACCATGAATAATTGCGCCAGCTTGACCTGAAAGACCTCCACCTCTGACGGAACATTTAACATCATATAAATTTATAGCATTTGATACTTCTAATGGACGAGTTACTATAATTTGGTGAGATGGTCTTTTAAAATATTCATTCATTTTAATGCCGTTAACATAAATATTTCCTGAGCCTTTTTTTACCCAAACTTTTGCTATTGATCTTTTTCTTTTTCCAGTAGCATATTTACCGTCAGAAAAATTAAGTTTTATTTTTTTGGCTTTATTATTTTTTATTTCTGTTGAATTAGAGTTTTCCATTAATTTCTTACTATGTTTTTTTTATTTAATTTATCAAAATTAATTAATTTTGGCTTTTGAGTATCATGAGGATGGTTTGTCCCATAGTAAATTTTAAGCTTTGTTAACTGTTTTTTGGCAAGAGGTCCGCCTGGTAACATTCTTTTTACTGCTAGTCTTAATATTTCATGCGTCTTGTTTTTTCCTCTTAGACCTTCAGGAGTTATCATCTTTATTCCCCCAGGATGACCAGTGTGTTTGTAATATATTTTGTTCGTTGTTTTTTTTCCCGTAAATTTCATTTTTTCTATGTTAGTAACAACAACAAAATCTCCATTATCAATATGTGGATTAAATGTTGATTTATTTTTTCCTCTTAAAACTTTGGATATATATGCCGCTAATCTACCAACCACTGCATTCTCTGCGTTAATAATATACCAATCGTTTTTTATTTCTTTTTTTTTAATAAATGGTGTCATTTCAATTATGGCGATAAATACTCACAAAAGTTAACAAAGTCAATTACTTAATAGATTTATAGTATAAATTGATACAAAAAATTATCAAAAAAATACTAGATATTTGATGGGTGGAAGCAATTATTATATTTAAATTGCTGATCAATGTGAAAATACCTAAGAAAATTTGTAAAAAAACAAAAATTAATAAATAAAAATAAGGTTTGTATAGTTCAGTATTATTAATTTTTAAAATTAAATAGCCGATATAAACAATAAATACAAAAATTATATAGGCTAAATTTCTATGAATAAATTGAACGACACTTCTATTTTCAAAATTAAAGAATTCATTTAATTTTTTAATGTCTATGTCGTTAGGAAAAAACGAGCCATTCATTGTTGGCCAAGTTTGGTATATTTTTCCTGCATCAAGTCCAGAAACAAAAGCCCCAAATATAATTTGTAGAAAAATCAAAACAATTAGAAATTTAATTGAATAAAAGTTTGATGAATTTAAAAAAAATTTTTTATTTTTTCCGCTTTGAAAATTTAATAAATTCCAAAATAAGCATGTAAGTATTAAGAATGCTACAAATAAATGAATTGACAACCTATAATGACTAACATCTACTCTATCAACTAAACCACTAGAGACCATATACCATCCAATAAATCCCTGAAGGCAAATTAAGAAAAAAATTATATATAAATTTATTAAATCTTTAATTTTAAATATAAATGAAAAATATATAAGCGGTATTAATGTGGCTATACCAATAATTCTTCCTAGAAATCTGTGTATCCATTCCCACCAAAATATAATTTTAAATTCATTCATTGTCATTGCGAAGTTTTGTAATTTATATTCAGGTATTTGTTTGTATAAGTTAAAATAATATATCCAGTCTTCATTGTTTAGAGGTGGTAAAAAACCAGAAAAAAGTTGCCATTGAGTTATAGAAAGGCCTGAGTCAGTCAATCTAGTTAAACCACCAACTATAATCATTAAAATTATTAATGAAATTAAAGTAATAAGCCAAGAAATGTATAGTTTATTATATTTTTCACTTATTAAAGTGTTCATTAACAAAGTATATAAATAAATTTAAAAATGAATATAATAATAATGTCGCTATGAAGAATAAAAAAATCAATAATATAAGAAAAAAACTAGATAATTTAGATAATAAATTATTAATTTTGTTTAAAAAAAGAACTCATCTTGTCAATAAGATTTTGGAAACAAAGCAGTTTAAAAATCAAATAATTGATAGAAAAAGAATTAAAATAATTTTAAAAAGAATTAAACATAAATCAAAATTAAATAAAATAGATTATATAGTTACTCAAAGAATATGGAAATCTATTATAAACGCTTATATTGATTATGAGTTTAGAAATTTTAAAAAATAGATAAACTATTTACTGTGGGGAGGTAATTTTTTCTCAACAAAAACTTCGTGTTTTCTAGTAACAGGATTATATTTGTTTAACTTTAATTTATTTTTAGCTTTTTCACCTTTAGTCGGTTTTTTGACATAATAAACAAAAGCACTATCAGGCTTAGACTCGGGAACTAGACGAACTTTTATATGTGATTTTTTTGCCATTTATTTTTTAATTTTTTTTATTTTATCTAATAGTATTTTTGATTTTATTTTAATAATATTTTTTAAATATTCTGCTTTTATACTTGAAGTTTTATAATCGTCAAGAGTATTTACCTTTTTACTCATAATTTTTTTTGCACCATCTATAGTTAATCCTTGGTCTTTCAAAAGAAATTTGATTAATTTAATTGTATTTACATCCTTTTGAGAATAATACCTTCTGTTTCCTGACATTATAGTGGGTCTAATTTGATGAAACTTCGTTTCCCAAAATCTTAGGGTGTGAGTTAATAATTTGCCATTTTTTATGTCAACTAATCCAATTTGTTTTGCTACTTCTGATATGTTTATGAGTTTTTTATCTTTTGATTTTTTAATCATTAAAAATATTATTTACTTTGTTTTTTAAAAAGGATGCTGCTTTAAAAGATATTGAATTTCTCTGTTTAATTTCATAAATGGTTTTATTTCTAGGATTTCTTCCTATTCTACTTTTTTTTTTTAATATTTTAAATGATCCAAAATTTTTAATCTTTAAGGGTTTACCATCTTTTAAATTTTGAATAAAAATTTCTATTGTATCATCAAGAATTTTTTCTGCGTACGAGGTAGTAATTCCAAACTTAAGGTAAATATTTTTACTTATATCTTTTTTTTTTAAATTATTACGTTTGTTTTCCATCTAAATGACTAAGATTATTTTTTATTTTATTCATGAAATCACCTTTAATAATCTTATAACATAGATCAATTGAATGATAAAATCCTACAGAGTCTGTTGATCCATGACTTTTAACAACCGGGCCTTTAAGACCTAAAAAAATTGCTCCATTGTATTTTCTAGGATCTAATTTATTTTTAAATTTTTTTAAAGAAAAGTAAGAAAATAATATAGAAAATTTTGAAATAATGTTTTCTCTTAAAGACTCTTTTAAAGAATCAGTTATAAACTTAGAAGTTCCTTCTGCAGTTTTTAAAGCAACATTCCCAGTAAATCCATCTGCAACGATTACATTTGTCTCTCCTTCAAAAATTTCATTACCTTCGATGTACCCGTTAAATACGAAGTCTCCAAATTTACTTATTTCTTTTAAACTTGAGTAAGCTTTTTTTAAACTTTCTGTTCCTTTGATTTCTTCTGATCCAATATTTAAAAGTGATACTTTTGCTGTATCATCTGGTTGTAGAGCTTTATATAAAGCCGAACCCATTTCAGAAAAATCAATTAAATTTTTTTCATTACATTCAATATTTGCACCTAAATCTAAAACAACGCTCATTCCCTTTTTACTTGGCCAAACACCGGCCAGCGCAGGTTTGCTAACACCTTCAATAGTTTTTAATAACATTTTAGAGATGACAAAAAGAACACCAGTGTTACCTGCGGATAAAGAAATATGTGAATTATCTTCTATCTGTGAGTTAATTGATTTCCACATACTGCTATTTTTTGAATTTTTTATAGCTGTTAGAGGTGTTTCTTTATCAGATACAACTGATAAAGTATTATGAATTTCAATTCTAGAATCTGAAATTTTATACCTTTTTAGAGCCTCTTTAATTTTAAGTTCATCTCCATATAGTTTAAATTGAAAATCGTTAACTTTTTTATTTTTACTTAAAAATAATCCTAAACCTTCAATTGTTTTGTTAGGAGCGTTGTCTCCACCCATTGCGTCAATGGCAATTGTAATTTTATCTTTCATTAATTAAAACTTTAAAGATCTAATATTTTTTTGCCGTTGTAAAAACCGGTCTTTAAATCTATGTGGTGAGAAAGTCTATATTCACCACTTTTTTTATCTTCAATAATGTTTATATCTGACACTCTGTGATGAGATCTTCTTTTGTTTCTTCTAGACTTAGATGTTTTTCTTTTAGGTACAGCCATATTATTTGTATTTATAATTTATTTGACCTTTTAACACGATAGCCTCATCTAATTCAAAGGTAAAATCGTAAAAATTTTTAAAATAATCGTTAATTTTGATTAATATTTCTTCACTTAATTTAGTATTTTTGAATAAATGTTCAAAAATTATGTTTTTGGAGATGATTAAATTGTTAGAATCATCAACTTTAATTTTTAATAAAATATCATAAAAAATTTTATTTAATGTTTTCATTTGTTTATTTACTGAAACATCACCGTAACCTAGCTCTCTTAAATTATACTCTATATTCATAAAAATATTATCATAGATCTTTTGTGGAAATTTATTTTTATTATTTCTTTTAAATTTAATTAATATTATAGATAAATGAAAAAAAATGAGAATAACTCTAGTTTCAAAATTGTCCTTTAATGATAAATCTTTGTAAAAAAAAATATTTCGTGATAATTTGACTAAATTGTTATAAAGATTGTTATTATGCTTATTATAAAAAGAAAACATATTAAATTTATTTCTACCACAATTTTATTCTTTTTTTTAACAAATTGTGGTTTTAAGGATGTAAATAGAACCCACGGAATAAATTTTCTAGAAAACAGAGGAAAATCTTTAATAATAAATGAAAGCAATAAAAATGATGTTGTAAAACTTATAGGTGTTCCACATTCTAAATCGTTAACCGACGATAATATATGGATTTATTTTGAAAGAGTTATAACCAAAGGTAAGCTTCATAAGCTTGGCACAAATGTTCTTGATAAAAATAATGTCTTAGAACTTAAGTTTGATAGTTACGGCATATTAAAAAGCAAAAAAATTATAAAAAAAGGTGATATGAATAAAGTAGCTTATTCTAAGAAAAAAACTGTTAATGTGGTTGAACAAAAAAGTTTTGTGGGAAAATTTTTATCTAGTATGAAACAAAAAATGTATAGAAGAGATAAAAAATAGAAATTAATGAGCAATAACAGCTAATAGAAGTAAAGCTACAATATTAGTTATTTTAATCATTGGATTAACAGCTGGTCCTGCTGTATCTTTATAAGGATCACCAACGGTATCGCCAGTCACGGCTGCTTTGTGTGCTTCGGAACCTTTTCCTCCAAAGTTTCCATCTTCAATAAATTTTTTTGCATTATCCCATGCGCCACCACCTGCTGTCATAGATATAGCAACAAAAAGTCCAGTAATTATAACTCCTAATAACATTGCACCTAAAGAAGAAAGTGCAGCCTCTAAACCACCTATTGGTAAAATAATAAAATATAAAATAATAGGAGACAAAACAGGAAGTAATGAAGGAACAATCATTTCTTTAATAGCAGCTTTTGTCAGCAAATCTACCAACCTACCATAATCAGGCTTTCTTTTTCCTTTCATGATACCTGGAATTTTTTTAAATTGTCTCCTTACTTCAATTACAACTGCTCCACCTGCTCTTCCAACTGCTTGCATTCCTAAAGAGCCAAATAAATACGGAAGCATTCCACCAACAAGTAGACCTACTACAACAAAAGGATTTGATAAGTCAAAACTTACATTCACATTTTCTAATCTTGATCCAGGAACATTTGAAAAGAATTTAATATCTTCTGTGTATGCAGCAAATAACACCAAAGCTCCGAGACCAGCTGATCCAATTGCATATCCTTTGGTTACTGCTTTTGTTGTGTTTCCTACGGCATCTAATGCATCTGTAGTTTTTCTAACATTTTTTGGGAGTTTAGACATTTCAGCAATACCTCCAGCATTATCTGTAACAGGCCCGTAAGCATCCAGTGCAACAACCATACCAGTCAAAGCTAGCATAGATGTAACTGCAATAGCTATCCCGTATAATCCAGCCAAAGAATTAGTAAAAAGTATTCCAACTATAATTATAATTGCAGGTATAGCTGTGGCCTCCATAGAAATAGCAAGACCTTGAATAACGTTAGTGCCATGCCCTGTTGTTGAGGACTTAGCTACAGTTTTTACTGGTCTATAATTCGTTCCAGTATAATATTCGGTTATCCATATTAACAATCCAGTTATGACTAATCCTGCAACTCCACAAATATAAAGATCAAGTCCTGTAAATGAATTATTAGCAATTATATAAGTTTTATTTAATCCTACAACTGACTCTGTTACTGGGTATAAAATAATCAAAGATAAAATGGCCGTAGTTACAAAACCTTTATAAAGTGCGCCCATTATATTTTTACTTTTTCCAAGTTTAACAAATAAAGTTCCAACAATAGAAGTGATTATACATGACGATCCTATCGCTAAAGGATAAATCATCATGTTTAAATCATTAACAAAAAATATAGAAGACAAAACCATTGTAGCTACTATTGTTACTGCATAAGTTTCAAAAAGATCTGCAGCCATTCCTGCACAATCTCCTACATTGTCTCCAACATTATCTGCTATAACTGCTGGATTTCTTGGATCATCTTCTGGAATTCCTGCCTCAACCTTACCAACTAAGTCAGCTCCAACATCAGCACCTTTAGTAAAAATACCTCCACCGAGTCGAGCAAAAATAGAGATTAGCGATGCTCCAAATCCTAAAGCAACCAATGCATTAATAATTTCTCTTCCATTAACTTCAGCCGCAATCAAAACCGTATAGTAAACAGTAATTGATAGTAAAGCTAAACCAGCAACCAATAAACCTGTTATGGCTCCCGACTTAAAAGCTATAGTTAGACCATTTTGTAAACTTTTTCTTGAAGCTTCCGCTGTTCTCACATTAGCCTTAACAGAAATCAACATACCTACATATCCTGCTACTCCTGAAAGAAAAGCTCCAATAAAATAACCTAATCCAACTAAAATACTAAAAAAATAACTTACAATAATTAAAACTATGAATCCGACAATAGCTATTGTTTTGTATTGTCGATTTAAATATGCCTTAGCACCGATTTGAATTGCCTCCGCAATTTCTTGCATTTTTTGATTTCCAGGGTTAGCAGATAGAATCTGTCCAGATAGTAGATAGCTATAAGCTACGGCAATTATGCCGGTGAAAGCTATTAAATATAATAATTCAAAACTTGATTGCATAATTAATTAAAGTTGGCAAAATGGCAAATTAAGTAGGAAAAGGCAAGTTATTTAATTAAAATTTTCTTTATTATTTATTATTTTGCCCTTATTTTTTTTGAAATTTTATCTAAAATTGCGTTTAAATACTTAATCTGAGCCTGTTCTAAAAAATGTTCTGAGGTTTTTAAATACTCACTAATTATCACTTTTGTTGGATTATTGTGTTTAAACATGAGCTCATAGACTGCGGCAAAAATAATAAGTTTAAGTAATTTGTCAGTTCTTGGTAGATTTAGATCTTCACCTAAGTGTTTTTTAACAGTTTCTTGAATTAATTCATTCCTTTCTAAAGTTCCTTGAACAACATCTTTTATAAATTTTTTATACTGACTCTTAGGATAATCGATTATATCATCAGGATTAATTAATGAACCATAAAGCTTTTGAATAACTCTGATTCTTGGACTTAAAATCTTTTTATTTTCTTGGGACATTTTTTAAAACTTCTATAACAGCATTTGCAGCTTCAGAGCCTTTATCAAACCTTTTAAGAGCTTGTTTTTTATTAAAACAAGTTAATATTGCATTTCCTATTGGTTTTTTTTCAACTGTTGATAGAAGCATAATTGCATCAGTAATTGATTTTGAAATTAAATTAAAATTTTCTGTTTCACCTTTAATAATACAACCAATTGCTATAAATCCGTCGTACTTTTTTGAAAGCCGTGATATAGCAACAGGAATTTCAAATGATCCAGGAACTTTTACAGTGTGAATTTTATTAATTTTAGATTTTAATAATTTTTTTTTTGTTGAATTATATAGCTGATTAGTAATTCCAGAATTATAAGTTGAAATAACAATACATATTTTACTCATTATTTTATAATCTCTTGTTTAGTAATTTTAATACCATAACCTTTTAAAGCAATTACACGTTTTCTTGATCTAGAAACTAAAATCATTTTTTTTATTTTAAGTTCTTTTATCAATTGAGCTCCAATACCATAATACCTTAATACATTGCTGTTTTCTAAAGAGTAAGAGTTAGTATCGGTTCTTTTAACTAAAATTAAAGCAAAATTGTTAAATTTGTTTAAATATTTAAGAGAATTTTTAAATATATTCTTGTTAAAGTTAAAAAAACTATCAATTATATTTGTCGATATAACTCTTACTCTTGATGCTTTGTTTATATTAAATTTGCCTTTAGTAACAGCATAATGTTCAGCTTTATCCAATTTACTTTTAAAAGTTCTCAAATTGAAAACTCCAAATTTTTTAATATTTATTTTTTTACTAGAAATTTCTTTTACTAACCTTTCATTTTTAAGACGGTACGATATTAGGTCTTCAATTTTTGCAATTTTTAATTTATGTTTTTTACCGAAAGGGACTAAATCTTTATATCTTGCCATTGTGCCGTCTTCGTTCATTACTTCACAAATAACTGCACTAGGGTTTAATTTTGCAAGTTTAGATATATCAACTGAAGCTTCAGTATGACCAGCCCTCTCTAAAACCCCTCCTTGTTTTGCAACTAAAGGAAACACATGTCCAGGAGAAACTATATCTTTTTTTGAAGAGTTTGGATTTATAGCAACTCTAATTGTTTTTGCTCTATCATTTGCTGATATACCAGTAGATATACCTTTCTTAGCCTCTATGGAAACTGTAAATGCAGTTTGTGTTCTAGATTTATTTACTAAAGACATAAGGGGAAGATTAAGTCTTTTAACTTTTTGAGGTGTAAGAGCTAAACAGATTAAACCTCTTCCATGTTTTGCCATAAAATTTATTTTTTTTCCATTTATTTTAGATGCTGGTATAACAAGATCTCCCTCATTTTCTCTATCTTTGTTGTCAACTAAAATAAACATTTTGCCTTTTTTGGCATCCTTAATAATTTCTTTTATTGAAGATGATTTATTTTTCATTATTTTTTTAAGTTAATTAAGTATTTGTTAAAAATATCAAATTCAATATTCACCAAATCACCTTTTGTTAGATGTACAAGATTTGTAAGTTTAAGTGTGTGAGGTATAATTGTAATTTCAAAACCATTTTTTTTAACTTTAGAAATTGTAAGCGAAACTCCATTTACAGAAATAGAACCTTTGTCAACAATTAATTTTTCAAATTTTTTATTTAAACTTAAATTTATAGTCCAAGATTTATCTATAACTTGAATTTTTTTGACTAAAGAAGTCGTATCAACATGCCCTTGAATATAATGGCCAGAAATTTTCTTTCCATGGTATATAGATTTTTCAATATTTATTGATTTGCCGATTTTAATTTTTTTAAAATTTGATCTTTTTAAAGTTTCTTTAGATAAATAAAAAAGGAAAGACTTTTTTTTTATTTTAATTAATGTGAGACATACTCCATCACAACAAACGGACTCTCCCACATCATTTTTTTTAAATTTTATGTTAGATTCAACTTCAATAACAAGACTTCCCTTAATATATTTAGGATTTCTTTTAATATTTTTGATTGTGCCTTGATTATATATTATGCCATTAAACATTATTTTAAATTTATTTTATACAATGAGTCGCCAAAAAGATTTACATTAATTTTTTTTTTAAAAGCTAACCCTTTGATTATTTTAGGTGATGAATAGTTTATTCCATTGTTTTTAAGTTTATAATTGGCTTTAAAAATATATAAATTTTCTAAAAATTTACCTTTCAAGGCAAAATTAATGAAGGTTAGACCACTTTCAATTAAAATTCTAGAATAACCCAGTTTCTTAACTTTTAAAAATATATTTTTAAAATCATTTAAAGTTTCCATTTTATTGAAAATAAAAATTTTAATACCCCTTTTTTCAAAATATTTTTTTTTTAATCTGTTAAAATTATTAGTAAATATAATTACTTTTCTATTTTTTATTTTTTTTAAGATCTTAACATTTTTTTTTAAATTTAAATTTCTATCAATGATAATTACTGATGGAGATTTTTTTTCTAAACCTTTGATTCTACAATCTAAAAAAGAATTATCATCGTTTATTGTTTTTGATGTAGATATTATGCAGTCATAACTTGATCTCAATAGATGGGCTCTTTTTCTTGAATGTTTGTTTGTAATCCATTTTTTGTACTTATTTTTACTAAAATAATCTTTTGAAATTGCCAATTTTGCATCAATATAAGGTAAATAATTGTTTTTTTTGTAAAAATAACTTTTATAAAAATTTTTACCATAGCTGTTAAATATATTTGTTTTTACTCTAATATTTTTTCTCTTCAACTTGTTAACTGAAAGATATTTACTCCTTTTGTCTTCATCAAAAACTGAGAAATAAACTTTTTTAATCTTTTTTCTGATAATTTTATTAACACATGGTGGAGTTAAACCGTAATGAGAACACGGTTCTAAAGTTATGTATATATTTGAATTCTTAAAATTAATTTTTTTATTTAAAGCATTATATTCAGCATGAGGTCTCCCGTTTATAGATGTGCAGGCCGAAGACAATACGGTTCCGTTTTTTTCTACTATACAACCCACAGAAGGATTTGGGCCAGTTGATCCAAGATTATTTGCTGCCTGGTTAAAAGCAAGTTTTATAAAAAAACTATTATTTTGATTTATGTTCATCTAAATTGCCTATAAATTGTTCAAAATCTCTTGCTTCTTTGAAGTTTTTGTAGACAGAAGCAAATCGAACATAAGCAACTTGATCTAAATTTGAAAGACCATCCATTATAAATTTTCCAATAGTAGCAGTTGGAATTTCACTTTCGCCAAGTCCTTCTAAATTCCTTACAATTTTTGATATGAATTTTTCTATATTATCACTTTCTATTGGTCTTTTTCTTAATGCAATTCTAATTGATTTAGATATTTTGTCTCTGTCAAAAGGAGCTCTTTTTCCATTACTTTTAATTACAGTTAGTTCTTGAAATTGAACTCTTTCAAAAGTTGTAAATCTTTCCTTTCTTTCACAACCACATAGTCTTCGTCTTCTGATAGCAGTTCCATCTTCTGATGGCCTAGAATCAACAACGGATGTATCTTTTTCTCTACAAAAAGGACAAAGCATAATTAATTATTAATTAAATGATTATATATAGGAAATTTTGAGCAAAGTTCAATAACTTCTTTCCTAACTTCAGATTCAATTTTGCTATTATTGTCTGGATTTTTTGACAAACCCTCTATAACTTTAGTAATTAAATCTCCTACTTTTTTAAATTCATTCAAACCAAAGCCTCTTGTTGTTGCTGCTTGGGTTCCAAGTCTAATGCCTGACGTTATAGTCATTTTTTCTGTATCAAAAGGTATACCATTTTTATTACATGTAATATTAGAATTACACAAACTTATTTCGGCACTTTTCCCTTTAACTTTGAAAGGTCTTAAATCAACTAACATTAAGTGAGTGTCGGTTCCACCTGAAAAAATTTTAAATCCATTATTTTTTAATGTTTCCGATAAGATTTTAGCATTTTCAATTACTGCTTTAATATATACTCTAAAAGATGGTTGTAAGGCTTCTTGAAAAGCTACAGCTTTTGCCGCTATTACATGCATTAAAGGTCCTCCTTGATATCCTGGGAAAACAGCTGAATTAATTTTTTTAATTAAATCTTCTCTGTTTGTTAAAATAATACCTCCTCTTGCGCCTCTCAAAACTTTATGAGTAGTTGATGTTACAACATCTGCATATTGAATAGGGTTTGGATATCCTTTGCCTGCAACTAGTCCAGAAAAATGAGCCATATCCACCATGAAATAAGATCCAACTTTGTTTGCTATATCTCGAAATTTTTTAAAATCAATTATTCGAGAATATGCACTGCCTCCAGCTATTATAAGTTTAGGCTTGTGCTCTTTCGCTAACCTTTCAACTTCATCATAATTAATTAATCCAGAAACTTTATCTACTTCATAGTGATAAGATTTTAACCATTTTCCTGAAATCGAAACTTTAGCTCCATGAGTTAAATGACCTCCAGAATTCAAGCTCATACCAAGTATAGGGTCTCCAGGATTTAAAAGCGCAAGATATACTGCCCCGTTTGCTTGAGCTCCTGAATGTGGTTGGACATTTGCGTACTTGCAATCAAATAATTTTTTAACTCTCTCTAGTGCTAAATCTTCGGCTTTATCGACAAATTCACATCCTCCGTAATATCTTTTTGAGGGATATCCTTCCGCGTACTTATTTGTCATTATAGATCCCTGAGCATCTAAAACAGCTTTAGAAACTATATTTTCAGAGGCAATAAGTTCTATATGTTGTTGTTGTCTAGTTAATTCTGATTTAATTGAGTTATATAAATCTGGATCTGTTTCTGACAAATGATTATCAAAAAAACTTTGATAATCATTTGAGATATATTTATTAAAGTTTGACATTATTTAAATTTTTTTTACCCTTCTTAAATGACGGCCACCTTGAAATTTTGTATTTAAAAAAACTTTTAATAATTTCATTGCTTCACTTTTTTTAGTTAGTCTAGAACCTAAGGCTATTATATTAGCATTATTATGTTCTCTGGACAAACGAGTTGATTTAATATTATAACAAACAGCCGCTCTAATACCTTTAACTTTGTTGGCTGATATAGCCATTCCTGTGCCTGAACCACACACTAAAATGCCTACATCGCTCTTTTTGGCCGTAATTCTCCTAGAGATTTTTTTAGCATAATCAGGATAATCAACTGATTTATTTTCAAAAGGGCCTAAATCTAATAAAGGAACTTCCTTTTTAATAAAGTAGTTTTTAATGTATTCCTTCAAATTATATCCTGCATGATCTGAGGAAATACATATTTTTTTAAAAATAAAAT
>MDTB01023051.1_pt1 | contig 13250 bp, 8 predicted proteins | sample 811161 | NCBI WGS metagenome assembly MDTB01 (sample SAMN05326650, study PRJNA326480) | marine metagenome | isolation source: seawater | place: Mediterranean Sea | collected 2009 | reverse complement strand
TTAAATACATCATCAACAGACTCAACATTATCCATATCTAAATTTAAATTTTGTTCACTTAATTCTTCAGATAATTCTTTTGCTAGATTACCAATAAGTCCATTTTCAATTAAATTTTCATCTAACTCATCTACTTTTCCTCTATTACTTTCGGATAATCCTTGTAACATATTTAACATATCTTTTGTAACGGTATCTTCTTCTTCTTCAACTTCTTCACCATTTTTAAATTTTTGAAATGATTTTACTAGTTTTTGAATATGTTCCGAATCAGAAATGATTGTTTCACCAATAACATATAAAGTTTGAAGATATTCCCATATTTTATCTTTATTAGAATCACTTAATTCTTTTGATTTCCAAATAGGAGAAAAATCAACGTTCTTTAAAATACAAATTGTTTCACTAAATAAACTTTCATCTCGTTTTGCGATTTTATTTTTGTGCTCACGCATTTTCGTCATATAACGTTTTACATATTTATCATTACTACATGTTTCACTAGCAAATAAATCTTCGTAATATTCTAAAACAGTTTGTCTCAATTCCGGAAAGACATCAAGAATATCTTTAACAAAAAGAGAAAATTGCTCGTTGAAATATTCAATATTCGTTTTCTCCATAATGATATAAAAAAAATAGGTGCTTATCTTTAAATAAACTTTTTTTGATTATTTAATTAATTGTGCAATAACTAATTAACATTTATCCATCAATAAAATCAATGTATCCATATATTTCCAAACAGCAGTTTGATTTTTTTCTCCAATATTAGTCCATTTTTCCTTCAAACGACTAATTAACATTAATATGTTTTGATCTTCCATAGCTTCTTTTGTATAGTCTTTGCTCATAAAGAATGATTCGTCGCGTTTTTGAATATGTTCCCTCCATGGATCAATATATGCTCTAAAAATATTAGCAAGTAATCTAGGATTAGTTCTCTTAATTAACACAATTGCGGATTTCCCTGTTTTAAATTGTATTTCATCTGGATACAATTCAATAAGTTCATCGGCAAAACGAATAACGACATCAGTAAATGCATTTAAAAAAGACATATTGCTAATTTTAATACATATAATATTTTTTCTTTAGGTTTTTACTTAATTTCTAGAATTACCAGAAAAATCTTTATTTCTCATTTGCTGATATTGTTCAAACATAGCATTCGTATCCATTCTGTTACCATCATCTTTTGGGGTTACAATTGATTCCATAGGTGTCGTTAAATTTGCAAATCCACAACCTCCGTCTAATCCATTTAAATCTTCACCTTCAATAGCTGAAAATTGTGTTGAAAACGAAAATCCACCTGTATAATAATCACCTGAAGGAGCATTATTTGATTTAAAAGATACATTATTAGAAGAAGGATTTTTTTGAGAAACTGACGATGGTTCAGCAGAAGAGCCATTAAAATTTGTTGATACCCACATTTCAACGGCATCATCTACAATTACTCTTTTATCTTTAGGAATATAGATTAAAGGGACGGCTTCTACAAATGATGGTAATTTAACACTAGGGTCATCGATACATACTTTTAAAATACTTGTTTTATCTTTAATCATATTAAATACTTTCATAGAATAATCACACCGTTCCGAATAAAATAGAATTTCTTTAGACATCTTCTTGTTTTTCTAGTATAGTATTATAACAAGTTTTTTGTATTTTCAAAAACGCACTAAAAAAATTGATTTAAAAAAGAAAGAATTATCTATGATAACTCTATATGAGACAAAGCATTATGAATAAAATTCCAGTAATTACTAATTTGAAGCAAGATGATGATTTGTTTACATTTGATCTAGAAAATACACGTCCTTCTATGGCCAATGCTTTGCGTAGAATTATTCTATCAGAAGTTCCTACAGTTGGATTTCAAACTGAAAATTATGAACAGTCTACCTTACGTGTGATTAAAAATACAAGTTCGCTTCACAATGAATTCCTACTTCATCGCATGAGTCTTATTCCTATCCACATTCAAGATCCATCTAGCTTTAATCCTGACCATTTTGAATTTGAATTAAATGTTAAAAACGACTCCGTACAAGCTAAAAATATTACTACAAAAGATATTGTTGTTACAAATCTAGTAGAAGGTAAAAAAGAACCTACTGAAAAGTTCTTCCCTAAAAATTCAATTACAGGTGATCATATCCTTATTACTAGATTGAAGCCAAATCTTGTGGGTGGTGAAAGTGAAACTATTCATATTAAAGGAACTGCTATTAAAGGAAATGGTTCTGATAATGCACTATTTAGTCCTGTTTGCTGCGCTATTTTTACGAATAAGAAAGATCCTATGAAAGCACAAGCGGCTTTTGAAACTAAACTAGAAGAGATTCAAAAAGAAAGAGTTGAACCAATTACAGAACAAGAAAAAAAAGATCTACTTAAAAAATTTACAATTAATGAATCAGAACGTTATTACTATACGGATGAAAATGATGAACCAAATCAATTTAGTTTCAGAGTAGAATCTATCGGCGTTCTTTCCCCACATCATATTGTTATGAAAGCTCTTGATATTCTAGTTTCTAAAATTGACACATTTATGTTTGAATTGGATCGTGCAAATGAGTCTGAAAATTCTGAAATGATTCAAATTAAAGAAACCGATACACAACTTATTGATGGTTATGATATTCATATTAAGGATGAAAATCACACATTAGGTTATCTTGTTCAAGATTCTATGGCTTCTATGGTAAGTAATGATGTTGTCTTATTCTCTGGATATATGAATCCTCATCCTCTACAAAAAGTAATTATTATTCGTCTTCAATTCGCTGAAGGAACAACTAAAGCACAATTTGTAGAAGAAATTAAACAAACTATGAAACTAGTTAATTCATATCTTCGTAATATTAGAGATAATATTGCTGGTGAATTTGGTGGTGATATGTCTAGAAAGTAATATAGTTAACCAGTTTGATAATAAAATTAATAGTAAAGTAAATAAAAAATAGTATTTAATTATTTTCTATTAAAAACATTTAAAAAATATATCTTATTACTATTGTATAAAGGAATAACTATGGCTGAAGCTGGATGTTTACGTGATGCTAAATTTCAAAACTTAGAAGTTAATGGAAATACAATTATGAAAGGAATTAATACAATTCAAAAAGTTAAAGTATCGGAAAATGGTGATGCTGATTTAACTGTAACTGAAGCTTTACATGCTGGAAGTGTTATTATGCAAACAGATGTAGGTGCTGATCGTACTTATACACTTCCAACCCCATCTGAAGGTGCTGTCTATCGTTTTTTAGGACAAGGTAGTGGTAGTGCTGCTGATGGTCATGACGTTATTTTACAACTTGGAACAGCAACACATAATTTTGATGGTATGATTACACATCATAATACAGGTGGTAATGCTGCAGGTGTATGGGCAGATGGTAATACACACGATAAATTACAAGTAAATGTCCCTGCTGGATATGATCTTACTTTAATTGGTAAAGATGCAACAACATTTTATATTACAGGAACAGTAACATCTGCCACAGTTCCTGCATTTAGCTCCACATAATTCAATTAATCTTCTACTTCTTGTTCTACATATTCTTTATTTTTGTTGCGAAATAAAAACATTTGTCTCGCAATCGGCATCGTATTCATAAAATGCTTCACTTCTTGAAATGTAACAATAACTTGATTCTCTAAATAATTCTTATGCAATTCGTAACAGAGTGGCTTGTAAATAAACGGCACTTCACTATGTTTTTTTGTCTTTTTAACAAAACACGCTTGATAGTTTTGAAATAGATTTCTAGTAATTTCGTGTAAATCATTCATAAATTCCTTGAATTGTTCCTCCATCTCTGGAAAAAAGTCAAGATAATCACGCATAAATCCGTTTTGACGAAGTTCTAGATAATTACGAAGTAGTGAATTGCTATTTCCACGAAGATCTTTTACAAATCGCCATCTAGGATTTCTCATTTTTGTTCTTTCATGATTATATTTTAATACCCATCCTTGTTCTTCATAAGAAAGTTTTGATAGTGCTTGTGTTGCTTCATGAATCGTTTTAAATGGTTGAGTTACTGGAATTTCAATATTCAATCCTTTTTCGAAAAAGTCTAGTTGAACTTCCGTTAGATTAAGGGGCGATACATCATATTTATTGATACGATTTGCTTCAACAAGAACAACACGTTTAGCATCTAGCTTTTTAACAATTCTATTTTCAGGATGTTGAAGAACAAATGTATAGCTTGTATCTTTATCAAAAACATCATATGTAAAATGAATTGATTCTTCAAATAGATCTTTAAATTCACGGTTACTATACCATTTACAATTTGCACCAATACAGCTTCGTGTGCTAATTAACCATCCATTATATTTTTTAGAATTATGATAGAATAGATTCATCATAGTTCCATCCAAGAATTCTTCATAACGAATTGTATCTTCTTGTGATCCATAAGAAACTTTAAAGTCATCAAAAGATATTGATTTTCCAGGAGGCACACACACTGGTTCATATGTTGTATGATTCACAATAAGACCACGACAACGTCTTACTTCAGTATCTGTAATATCACAGAATTTGCGTTTGTATTTTAGCAATACTAAATTTAATTCTGGGTAAAGACGAACATAAATACCTTTTTTATTAAAATGTTCTTTTAAGACTTCAAGAGTTGCATTTGGCGGAATAGAATCCGGAACCATTTTAAGAGAATACGAATTTTCGGAAAACATGGTAAAACAAAGGAAATAAAAAAACCTGATACATACTCCATAGGTTTACTCTTTAAATTAAGAAGAAAAAAATGAAAGGATTTAAAGTAGAATAAAAAATCTACTAGTATCATATATTCATCTATGGACAGCAATAAAAAACCAATAGATATAGAAATTAATGAATTACCTGAAGAAAGTAACGAGCAAAGTATTAAAAATGAAATGGAATTGAAACCATCAGGTGAAGATGAATTACCGGTTTTTGATTCTCTTGATATGTCTGATTATGAACCTGAACCAGTAGTCGATATTGATGCTGACCCATTACCTATTATTTCATCATCATCAGCTGGTGATGAATTACCAGAATTAGAAAAAAGAGAAGAGGAAGAGGAAGAGGAAGAGGAAAAAAGAGAAGAAGAAACTACAGAGACAGTAGTAGAAGAAGACGAATTCATCATTGATGATTACGAAGTAATAGAAGATGCTGTTTTTGAAATTAGAGAAATTCTTGATTTACCTGAAAATCGTATTATTGCTACAGATGAAGAACAAGAACGTGATTTAAGAGAAGATTTAATGCGGAAATTGTCTGAAAAGGAATTGACCCCTAAAAAAATACATTCAATTAACAAAACAATTAAACGGTTTTCAAAATTAAAATATGATTTCTCAACTATGGTTAATGATGAAATAAGTGATTATAAATTAAAAGGTGTTGAACATAGACCACTTTTAGAAAAAATACAAGATGGTAATTTCAAGGATTCTATTTTAAATCCAGTTGTATTTGGAGAAAAGGTATTACATGCTACAGAAGGCGAAGATGGCCCTATTATGGTAGAAGAAGATGTTGAAAACAGTAGAAATATTGTTGCACCACCTTTAGTAGAAACAATACAAACAGTAATTGATGTTCACGAAAAATATAAAAGGGGTCCAGAACGATTGAATTACAATTTACAAAAAGAAACGCGTGAATTATTAGATCTTACGCCTAGTATTAATTATGGAGATCCTGAAAATGGATATAAACTTTCTCTTAAAGACAGAACTAGAGCTGTAGTAAATCCAAATAGAGAAACAAAAGTTTATGTAGGTAACAATCAATTAGAAAAAAGAACTTTTATTGATGAAATTTTATTTCCTGGTATTAACGAAATTGTATCATATAATCCTTTTACAATTCAAGGTATTTTACGTAAAGAACCAAGACAAGAAATACTTTATAGATATGCACCACTATTCCAAGTATTACACAATAATGAACCAATGAAATTTATTGATGAGTTACCACCACGCGTTGTCTTGAATGAATCGTTTGATATAGAAGATACAATTAACGTATGTTTACCCGTTCAAGAAGAAGTTGTTACTATTCCTGGTAAAATTATTAATATTACTGAAGATCATTATGAAATTGAACCATTACGTAAAACCGATAAAGAACTTTATAAAACATTAAAAATCGCTATAAAAGATGAAAGATTGTTAATTACAAAGAATACTCTACTTCAAAAACAAGGTGATAATGATAGTTGTCTAGTATTTGAAGATACTATTTTTCAATTTCCAGATAAACCCATTACTTCTGTTGAATTTGAAACATTTTTAAAACAAATTATACCATCACATAAAACTATTTTTTATGTAAACTACCCTGTCTTAAAATCAGCGCAAACTCTTGATGAAATAGAAAGATTATTACTTCAATTTGGCTCTGATACAAATCAATTAACACAAGAATCTATGCGTATCGCTAAAAAATTTTTAGATTACAACAACAAATTACAAAAAGATATATATAAGACCGAATACGGAGCATTTCGTAAGAATTATAAAGAACCTACTCCAAAATACAACAAGGACTCTGATATGTCTCTTTTATCTAAAAAGAAATTATCTGATTTCGTAAAATTTTACGATGAATATCCTGATTTTGATAAACCAAATGATTCACTTATTAATAGATTACGATGGTTATTAAATCGCTCAGATAAAGGGCTTCTTTTATACAAAACAAATGCATATAATACAATTAAAAAAGAACGTTTAGAAGATGAATACAAACTAACTAACTTAAAAAGTCAATATGAAGTAAGTGAATCAAGTTACCAAACAAGTCTAAAACGTATTGAAAAAATTAAAGAAAAAATTATTAATAAAAAGGCTGGAAAATGCCCAGAAAGAAGAATTGTAAAACGTTATAAAACATACGAAGATATGGAATATGATACAAATAAAGAAGTTTTTATTGATAATGATTTACTTTTATTCAATGAAAAAAATACACCACTTGTAAAAGAAGGTCAATTTGCTGTATTAGAAAAAACAGAAGGAAACGAAATATGGAAACGCGAAAATATTCAAGGTAGTATGATGTGGGCTAAAACGGATGAAATTGATGGAGGACATTTAGTTGATTCTAATCTTGATTTCTGTAATAATCAAGGAAAGGCATTAGAAACATTAGACAAAATTAATTTTGAAGACCCAAAACGTTGCGTATATTCAAAAGCATTAGAGGTATGTGTTGATAAAGAAGATTTTAGACAACTCAAAGAACATCATAATAATAAAGAATATCTTGATTCAATTAAAGAACAAATAAGCTTTCTTGGTGATAGTCAAAATATTTCAATCAGATTATATAAAGATATTGTTGAATTAGAAAACAAAGCGTATGAATATCAAAAATATGTTACAAAACTTACAGCATTACGTGAAAAAGAAACAAAAGATATTTTAGACGATCCCGGAAAAGATGAATTATATCGTCCAATCTATCAAAAAATAGATGCATTCAAAAAAGAAATTCACAAGTTACCAGAAGAACAACAATATCCTAAATATCAAGAACTTATTGATAAATGGGGAAGACCAGCTATGGATTCTGAAAATCCTAAAAATATTTACGTAAAAGTTGGAAAAAAAGTATTATTTTGTAAACATCATGAACTTTTAATTCAAAAACACAACGAAAAAGATAATACTCTAAAAGGAGAAATTCGTAATAAACTTATATCAGAATACGGTGTACCAATGAATGGTTACTATGTATGTATAAATTGTGGTCAACAAATAGCTCAAGAAGAATTTGAAACAGTCGAAGGATATACAGAATCAGGTGCTTTCCAAACTACAACAGAAGTTCTTGAAGAAAATCAAATAGAAAAATCAGATAAAGAAATTGAAAAACAAGTTAATTATATTTCAGTAATTGAATCTATATTATCCTCTACAAATAAAACAGATAAGGTCAATACAACTACTACCGCTGATGTATTAACTATCGTTCGCGAATATCAAACATTATTAGGTGTCACATTCAAAGAAGAGAAACATATAGAATTAATAAAACAAATTCATTCTGATTTAAAAATAGAGAGTTTTAAACAATGGTGTAATAGACCGCAAATTAGAAAAATTCTCAACAAAAAAACTCGTTCTGATTTGAAAAAGGCATATGCTAGATTTGTAAATGCTGAATCAATTATATCTATAACTGCTTCTTTTATGTTATTATGTCAAACTTCAAATCCTATTCCATTAATCACAAAAGCACATAAATTATGTCAACTTACATTTATGGGATATCCATTAACAGATGAATCAAATGATAAAGCCGAAGCTTCCTTTGTATGTATTCTTGAAAATTTAAGAAATTCAAACTCTCCACTTTGGAAATCATTACAAAAACAAAAATTAAAAGACAAACTTCGTAAACAAATTGACGAACTTCTTACAAAACCTATTTATAAGAAACGACTTTCCAAAAAGAAAGAAGCATTAGCAAAAGAAACAGATGATAAAGTTAAAATAACACATGCAGAATGGAATGAATTTAGACCACCATTAAAAACACTTACAGTAAGAGAAGCCACTATTAATAAATCACGATTGAATAATAATGAAAAAAATTACTTATATTCATTAAAAACAATGGAATATATAGATTCTGTTATTCGCAATGAAAACGCCACAAATACACTATTTGAACCGGTTCCTTTAGGACAAAGTTGCTGTCACCAACCATTAGAACCAGGGTTCTCAGTTACTAAATACTTTGATAAAGATTCATCAAATCTTGTAACTAAAAATATGAACGAAATAGCACCTGTAAAATTACACGGTGAAAATAGAAAACATCCAACTCTAGCATTTCCATTTGAAACAAAACAAGAACTATTAACTAGATTTGATAAACAAATATTTGCCGAAGGTGAAGAAATGAGTAGTGTTGCTATACAAGAATTTTTCATGCGTATTAATACCGATGAATTAGACCCTCATTTTGGTGAAAAACTATTATTTGTTGATGGTGTTTGTATACGCAGTGGAAAAGTCAAAGATGAACTCTTGCAAACGCAATATACATTATCAGATTATGAAAACATTATTAAAAAAATACACAAAAAACACTTATTTTCATTTTCTACCAATACAGACGAACCTTTACCATTTATTGAGGTTATACAAGATATTGTAAAAGATAATTTAATTTTAGCTAAACGTCCAGAAATGAAAAAATTAGTAAAGGGATTAAAAAACAAAAAAAATACAAAGGAATTATTTGACACACTTCAAGTACAAACAGAAGTAATTATTGAAAACATTGTAAATTCAATACCTATTGAAATATTTTCAAACGATAAAAAGAAAAAAATAACAGAAACATTGTTAAATTTAGCACAACATTCAAATACGTATACAGAATCATTACAAACTATGAATGATGAATTTGCCAAAACAACGCAATTTACTAAAGGTAAACAATCATTATATAATTTAATTTCAACTTTTATACCTTCTATTATTTCACTTGTTAAACCACAAATACCGCAAGAAGATTTTAAAGGTTATCTCTTTGAAAAACTGCGTTACGAACAAACAAGTCATTCAGCCGCAAATGCGTTATTTAACTATAATTGTGATATTAGTCAAAAATTTAAAAAAAGTATGAATCCATCCCGATATCAAAATATGATTTATGAAGTGATTGATCTTTTAAAACCATACGCAAATATATCACAATCTATTAGTGAACACGAATTTTATGAAGAAAAATACATAGAAGATATTGTAGAAAGTGTTAAAAAATTTAAAGAACCTTTTGAACGTTTAGCTGGTTATCCAGTTATCTACGATATTAAAAAAAGAGAAGTTCATAAAGGACAAATTACATCAGAACAAATGTTCATTTTATGTAAATATATTACTATTGTATTTATTTATTCATTAATACAACAAGATACAAGTGATATAGATAATTCATTATTATTAACAAATGAAACAACTAGTGACGAAACAATGACTGAAGAAGGTATTACAGAAAATGATATGTCCTTACAAACACTAGAAAATATTAATATTGAACGTGTACATTTTATGGCTGATTTATTCTACAAAACTCTTGAAATGTATTCCTCTCAATTAGATAAATTAGATTACTATACAACAAAGGTAATTAAACAAGAATTAGCCAAAGATTATGATACCAAAAAGAATAAAACACTTAAATTTTATGAAGATTTAGACAAAGAATCTAGAAAGGGATTAAAACTATTACTTCAAGTTGGTTTAGAATCATATAAAAAAGACTTAAGTGAAACACGTAATTATTTATTAGAAAATACACAAACATCTATTAATGATATCGGTCAAGAAGAATACGATAATTTAGCTGAACCTATTGATAGACCAGTTATTACAGATGAACAACGTAGAATAATGGATGAAGGTGATGTAATGCCTGATGATGAATAAGCATTTTCTTTGTGTATTATAAGGAACTATGGTTAATCTACAATTATTTTATTTATTTTTCATTATATTTTGGATATATGTTATCTATAATGTATGTATTTCAAAAAGTAATAAAGAAGGATTTATAACATTTCCATTAAGATCATTTGATAGAATGCAACAGGATGTAGCAGAAACAGATTATGGTAAAAAAACAAATATTAAAGAAGAACTATCCCCTTCAAAATTTCTAGAAATTATGAAACCAAAATTAGTCAATGAATTAATGAATAAAAAGGTATCATTAAATAATAAACAAAAAGTAAAAACTAGTAAATCTAGTCTTTTCAAAAAATATAATATAAAAGACGATTTAATCAAGAATATCGGTCTAAATCCTGAATATAATTTAAATAAAATTAGTGAACCTTCCGCTAGTTATGATAATACGTATATATTTAGTACAGTAAAACAATATCATAAAAATATTGAAAGAAATAATACATTTAATAATTTAGAATTCATATATCAACCAAAACCATATGAATTGGTATTAATCCAAAAAGATCCTAGAGAAGCTATGAAAACAATTGGAAAAGAACAAAATCGTGTTGTAAAAACTAATGAAACTTTACAAAAGAATTATAATAGGGGACTGCAAATTGCTCCACAAATTTCAAAAGAAATTGTTACAATCTTAAACAAGCATACAACTTTAACAAAACCTTTTAAGAGGGCAATTTTAGAACCATATAAAATAGATAACATGAAACCGGTATTTATGGTTGCAGAGAAAAACACGCAAAAAAATGAAATTGGTGTTTTGTATGAAGGACTATTGTATAGATATAATAAATACTTTGTATATCATTTTACTCTTGATGTAACTTTATTAAATAACTATACGGAATATATAGTTCATGATATTGATATTGTAGATTTTAAAAGTAGTGATGAAGTTTCAACTTCTTTTGGTACATATACAAAAAATAAAAAAGACTCACAAGTTTGTTTTATAAACGACGAAACCAGTTGTAATCCACAGAATGTAATCTCTTTAAAAGAAATGAAAAAAAATCAAGACAATCAGCAACAAATGTTATTAACTGAATTATCTAAAAAATGTGTTGGTAAATTTACATTTAATCGTAGTGAATGTATATCAGAAGATCCTGCTACCAATAAAGTAGGTATATGGATGTAACTATTAATCAATCTATTTCTTTATTTTTTAATAATTTTTTAAGCATTTTATCAGCCTCACTTTTTTTCCACGTATAATATTCATCATCCCAGTCATAATATTCGTTTACTTTTTTAGCATAGTAATTTAAATCATATTCATATTTTGAATTACGTGTATATAAACCATTATCGTGATAATATTGTTTTGATGTTGGATGAACTTTAATTTTTGGAAAACTAAATACAACTTCATCAAAATTTGGAAAAGGATTAATGGGTATTTTATTTTTACATCTATTCGCAATACTTAAATATTGTTTTTTTTTATCTTGTAAATTATCTACTAATTGTATCTTATTTAATTTTTCTTTTAACGATTTTAAAGTTAATTCTGAAATACTAGTTTCTATATCATTCATTTCTTTTGCTAAATACATTTGTTTTTCACCGTCTTTACATCCAGAATATAAAAACTGTTGTAAATATTTAAAGTTTTGTAAACAAATTGCTGTTAATAATAAAACTACATCTGTATCAGTATTTTTATTACAAAACAATATATTGCGAACTGATAAAGTAGGTAAACGTATCGATAATGATTCATTCTCACCACCTCCTACCGAATTAGCTGTATAGTATAAACTTGTATCAATATTATGAATAAATGTATTCTTTAATAAGCTCTTTACATTTTTTGGAATATTTTTTCGTTCAACTTCAATAATAATTGGTGCCTTTTTATTAACTAAATAATAATTTACAAATAAATTCTTAATTTTCCAGTCACGTTCATCGCGTAAATAAAACATTGCATCAATTGTTGAATCAGCTTTAGTAAACTCTTTCGCGGCATTTTCAAAATTCATTTTTTTATAAAAAATTGTATTTGTATTATTTCGTGTAATTGTCGTTGTTTCCCCAATGTATTCTTCAATATTCCATTTCATTTCTGCTGCAATCGTTTCAAACAATTTTAAACTAACTGTATCTTTAACGTCAACTGCAATAATATAGGGTTCATTATCACCTTTATTAGAACGGTTGGTTTGATCTTTGTTTATGTGTTTGTTGATGTTATCTAATTTTAAGCGAACAATTCTATCTAATTTTTCACGTATTCCTTTTTTTTCTTCTGATACTACACTTTCTTCTGGACTTAAAATAGCCTTTTCTTTTTCTATATATTCATCGCTTTGATAATATTGTATCAAAAAATATAGCATAAATTTTTGAGGAGCAGCCATAAACTGTATATTATTCATTATATCACTTGGTTGAGAAAATATATTTAATTCATTTGTAATACCAACTGTATTTTTATTATTAGCAACATATGATATTACATTCTTTTGTTTTACTACTCTTAAATCAATTTCATTTTCTAATTTATTATTTTTATAGTTAGTAAATAAATAATTCGCCATTCGGCTATCATTATTACTTTTATCTGTTACAAGTTTAACGATACTAGGTATTTCTTTCTTTATTTTTTTTCCATAATTATTAATAAAATCATCAAATTTCAGTGCTTTGATCAAAATATATATAAATAAACAGAACGCTACGAGATAGAGCATCGTCTTTACATTAAAAATCTAAAATAATTT
>MDTB01014122.1_pt1 | contig 13252 bp, 14 predicted proteins | sample 811161 | NCBI WGS metagenome assembly MDTB01 (sample SAMN05326650, study PRJNA326480) | marine metagenome | isolation source: seawater | place: Mediterranean Sea | collected 2009 | reverse complement strand
TGCCATAATTTATTTCTCCATACAAAAGTATGAATTTTCCTGTAGTCCTAAAATACTAAATCCCATTCCTAAGTATTGTATACACCAAGCTCAGTCACTTGATGTGAAATTTACTCCGCCTGTGCCAAACGTTTTTCTGCTTGATTTTAAAGCGTTGTCATTAGCTAAACCAGAGCCAGATACGTTAGGAGCTATGAAGTATGATTCTCGTCCACCACCATCATTTGCTCCAGAAGCAATTATTTTTCTTCCGTCCTCTAAGTATTCAAACTTTGGCTTAGTTCGTCTGCTTGTGATTGTTTTGCTTCCAGGCTTATTTCTTCCGGCTCCTGCGGGCATGTTCAAGTTTCCATCTAGCTTTGGAAATCCTACAAACATGTCGGCTCTTCCAGTTCTGTACATATAGAAGTTGGCGTCGTACTTTACATATCTAGAGCGGGTTCTTGTTTCAGAGCCTTTTATGTCAGCATTGCCAAAAGGAATTGGGTCAAAATTATTAAGACCATCATGCATTTTTACTGAATCATTCATGTAATTTATGTCCATTGCGTATGGAGCGCCTACACCTAACTGCGGAAACATTACATTGCCAACTGCAAACTCTGCAAATAAAGCAACGGAAGTTCCAAATCTTTCTCCCGGCTGACATCTCGGATATTCCAATCTTCCGCTGTCTTGCCAGGATGGTCTTACATATCTGTGGTCTCTTACGAAATACTCTACAGACAGGCGCTCCTTCATGTATTGATATGGAAAGTGGTTGACGACTCCTCTTAGGGTGTTTCCAAATTTAATGAAGTAGTCTGACTCACTTCTAAAGTGTTGCTTTCTAGCGACATCTCCCTCGGCCCCTTTCCACATGTATCTGTAACATCTTACTGCTCCTGTGCCAATATTAGGGTCTTTTGGATGAACCTCTGGAAGAGCAATACCACACTCAATGGGTGTGGTTGGAGGAGCCTCTCCCGATTCTGGTGCAGCTACGGAAGAATCAAGTTCTTCTATCGCATCGCAGTCTGTTGGGTCAAAGTATTCTGCGGGAGTTCCAGGCGCTCCGGCAGCTAGAAAATCGCCATCATCACTTGTTTTTACTGAGTAACCAAGTTCTGAGCCTTGTGTTCCAATCATAATTGTTTTTGATGAAGACTTTCCAAAATGGATATATTCAAATTCAGGAGCTGCGAATTTTGTACTTTGAGTCATTTCCGCACCACTATAACCCCAAACTTGGACTTTTCCTTCAGAGCTTAATCCTACTTTGTTATAAGCTATTCCATTTTCTAAGTAATCTTGAGAATACCACGGCTTCTCTCCTGATTCAGAGATTCCGATATCTTTAATGGGTACGCCAGCAGCTCTCTCAGCAAATGTTCTTTTGCCAAAGTCATATTCAGAAACGCTTCTACTATAGTATGGAGAACCTACCACCACCCTCAGATTGTATCTTCCGGCTCTTGTCGATGGAATGGATTTATACATCATGTCGACAGACCATCCCAGTCTTTCACCTGAAGCGGTTCCAACAATTCTCTGCACCTTTACTTTTCCGTTGTCTTGTTCGGCTTGCTGTGACTGAGCAAAAGTAAAATATTTGCCTCTTCTAGTAGTGAGCCAGTTGCTGCCACCGGAGGAAAAATTAGCAAAAAATTGGGCATAACCTCGTGTTCCAGAGCCCCAAGGAGCCCCAACAGCATAAGCGTTGCCTGCTTCGTTGCAGCTTACAGAGTAACCATATCTATCTCTTGGGGCCACGCCGGATGACATAGTTTCCCCAGACCAAGCATTAGACGCGTATTGTTGAATAGAAACATACCCGCTGCCTTTAGGTCTAGGAGCGCCAACAAACAAAGTATCTCCAGCCCCATCAATAGCAACAGAATAACCGAACCTATCTCCCTTTTGATTTCCTGTAATAAGACCACCGCACCTTGCCCAAATACCTCTTCCGACATTAGGGCTTCCGGAACTGGCGGTTTTAGGTATAAACTCATAAACCCTTACTTCTCCGGTTTCATCGTTTGCGTATGGCATTCCAACAGCCATTCTTGATGCATCAGTGTTATAGGCAATGCAGTGACCAACACCTGCGCCAGAAGCAACAACGACTGTATGCCTTTTGTCGTCTAATGCAAGGGCTCTTTCTGATTGATTATTTTGAAAAATTCTAGTGCCAATTCTTCCAAATCCATTAAGCCATCCTGGGCAATGATAAGGCTTCATGCCGGGACTATATCGGCACTCTTCGTCGTTAATCGAAGAAAACCCTTCTTCATCTATTGTTCCTTCTTCTTCTGGAAACTCTGGCGCTTTATTTAAGCCAAACAAGAATGAATCAACATATCCACCATCTGTGAGGCGAGCGCTTCTTTCGGCTGTTCCGCTTGGAGAGCCAACCGAAAACATAATTCCGGCTGAGTTCTTTGCAAGTTGTACAGACGTTCCAAACTCAGCCCTTTCATCTCTCATGACACTATATACATCTTCTGTTGCTCCACCTATAGCAGCGGCGTTATACGACCCAGAATATTCACGCTTCAGCGTGTGATTTCTGTTTGGAGATTCTGTTGTAGGGTATTGTCTAAAAATATTCTTCCACGAAACGTTAAATCTTTGAATTGAACCATCGGGGCCAGGGGCTCCAGGCGCAATTGCTCTTGAAGTTGGGGAGGCAAATTGTCTAGCATTAGTGGCCGCTTGAACTCCAGGAGTAGAGATTGATATTCCGCTAGAGGGATGCGAAGGCGAACCGTCCCTTTCGACCACTTTTGAGCCGGACCCTTTTCCAGAGTTGGAGCCCGTCAGTATGCCAAGTCCCGCATTATTGTTAGTAGCGTCATTAGATGCTGGTGTATTTCCAGCGTTGACAATTGTCGCGCCTAGATTTTTAGTGGGCTGTCCACTTACTGCGGTAATTGAAGGCATTTTGGACTCCTAGCGTGAGTTGCGTAGATGTTATTCTGACATACAACAACTATACACCAAAATCTTTTGGGCAGGAGTCTCTTAATTTTGATAAAATCTTATTTATGTTTTGTCTTGCGGCTTCTTTGCTATAGCCTTGATTATTGCCTATTTCTTCTAGCGTCCTATTTTCACAAAACCTTTGTTTTATTATTTCTTTTTGATTGTCTGGAAGAGATTCAATCATCTCAGACAAGTCTCCGCTGGAGGATGGACTTGGTATGGTTTCGTCCTGGTCTCCTAAAGAAGACAAAGACTTTTTTTTCATCGAGGACAGCTCTCTCTTGCACTCCCAATCAACATGTATAAATAAGCTAGTGGTAAATTTTCTGCCATACTTATCGTCATGATTCTGTATGCACCTCCACAGGCCGTACATCCCGCAGCTTTTTTGCGTGTCTTTTGATAATTTGTTCGCATACTTTTTAGTAACAGCCTCTATTATATTTCTGTTATCTTGATTGCTGTATGCTTTTTCAAATTCTTCATCCGTTACTTGTCTCACGCCTTGCTTCCAATCTTTTTAATTGTTTCCATATCCTCGTATCCTGCGTCTCCAAAGACCGCATCTGCGTAGCCATGGTCTATTGCATCTCTAGCAGACATGTACCACTCTTGTTTTAGTCGAAGGCCTCTGTCTATAAAGTTTTTAATTTGCTTTCGACTTTTACCTTTGTATGCTACACTACCATATGCGGACTCTACATAAATGTCAAGCATTCTTGAGTGGTCTTTTTTGGCCCAATCAGCTTCTGCCTCAAATGACTGGGCTTGACCGTCAAAACCCATGTCTCCCATATGCATCAACCAAATAGCATTAGGCATAAATATCCTAGTGTCAGCCGCTTGAAATATTATACTGCTCATTGAGCGAGCGTGAGCATATGCAAGCACAGATATATGCGTACTTGTACAAGATTTTATTATATCATATATAGCTAGTCCATCTTCCCAATTTCCTCCGACTGTGTGCATGTGAATTAAGATAGGCTGATTTGCTCTGGGACCAGAAGTTAAAAGTCTAATGTTTTTATTAAACTTTGTGGCCATCCTCCAATCTACACCAGCCTCCTCTTCACAGTCTGCTATGTGGCTGTTAAGGAATATTTCTCTGCTGTCTACGTTTAAGCTAAAATTATGAACGTCGTGTATTAGCTCAGTTGTTGTTTTCTTTGCTGAGTTCATTTTTCCTAATAATCTTTCGTAGCTTGTCTTTACTTGAAGGCGAGTTTAAAATTTTATTTTCTATATTTTTTCTTAAAGTATTTAAATTAAACGCCCCAGATTCTATCAACGGCCTATTGAATCCTATTCTTGCCCTGTATCTTGTCAACACATTAAATGTTTCAACCCCGTCACATTTTTCAATCATGTCTGCAAGTTCACTGGTTATATCTTCAGTGTAATGCAATGTCCAAAAATCAAAGTGCTTTGATGCGAACGAGTGTTCAGTTAAACTTACAAATCCATGTGGAGTTGACGCTATTCGCGTTGGATTGTAAGATATATTTGATTTTGAAGAATCGTCGTCTTCATCATAATTTGACATTTGGTCCATTTTTTCTTCAAAGTCCATGTCCGAAGACAAGAATTCAATTGTATTGTCGCTTTCGTATGAAGGAGCGCTGTGACCTGGGTATTCAACTTCATCTATGTTTGAATTAAGAGGGTCAATCCATTTCTCCCAAACTATTTTTTTCTTTGTCATTTTTAATACCCTAGATGCATAATTATATTGATATATTGGTTGGTACAAAGTCAATAGTCTGTATCAATAATAATACACCATATTAATAACTATGTTTTATCTCCTTATTTTCAATACGTCCCTTGGGCTTATACATGGTTTAGATTTAAATTTAGATTCATAATCTGCCCAAATGGTCATTGCCTTGTTAGATGCTTCTGGAATTCCAGGCTCTTTCGAAGAAAGCGAGTTAGTCAAGGCCTGTATAATCAATTCTTGAATCTGAGGTTTATCCACAGAAAAAAGAAGTGTTGCCGCAGACTCTACTATTTTTTCAGATATTACTTCAGGCCACTCTACGATTACATCCACAACATTTTCTTCGTCTACAGAAAATAAAATTGAGAATAATTCTCTTTCTGGCTCTGCGCCTACTTCCTGCTTATCTTCAATACCAAGAATACGCTGAAGAATCTCTATGTTTTCGTTTGTTTTTTGTTTATCAGAGTCCATTCACCATTGCCTCTTGAATTATAGTGGCGTAGTCTTTATCAAATAAACCGTCCTGTTCATATTCAATAATCTGATTAGGGTTATTCCACGATATATCTTTATCGCACTCAAAATCACTTGGTATAAATGCTCTATAAACTATGGCGATATCATGAATTGCATGTCCAATATACCTGTGGCGTTTATCATGAACGCTGCACATCTCGACATCGTATTCTCTTGTGCCATCTACTCTAATATATCTGTGAACAAGCTCTTTAGCGATATCGGCAGATGTTTTATTTTTTGTTATATTTTTTTCCGGAATGGATAGCTTTCCAAACCCATCTTTCAGTATTCCTACCACCGACCCCTTGATGCTTAACTTTACTATAACAAGATTCACTTTAACTGGGAATCTATAATCGTCCTCAGACTCTCCTGAGAGCATTTATCAATCCTTTCAAATATTGTTAATATATCATCTGTCTTGTATAGAAGTATTGCCGCATTTCCATCTCCTGCGGAGCTAAACATTTTAAACGGAGTAGTTTCTTCGCAAAACTTTTTCAGTTTATCTACGCTAGTAATCCATACCGAGTCTTGCAGAACGTGGCACCAAAGCGTAGCCTTTGTTGCGGTTAATCCGCTAGGCTTTCCAGACCTTGGGTTATAGATTTCTATAGCTATGTTTCCTGTCTTGGACTGCATTTCGTCGTATTTTACTTCAACAGTAAAAACTTCGTCGCCAGTTTCTTTCTGCGCCACAGATAAATCCCAGTCTGAAAAAGCTCCAGACTCTACTTCGTGGGCTTTGTGTATATCCCAGCGATGTGAAAGAATCTTTGCAACAGAATCTTCCGCGTTTTCTCCTTTTATCTTATCGCTAACGAATCCCATTTTCTTTCCTTAGTTTTAATATTCCCTTTTTTATATGCTGGTTCACTGCCTGTCTGGTTACGTTTAGACCCTCCGCAATCTGACGTAGTTTCTTGCCCTCCACATATCTTTCGTATATGCATCTTTTTTGTGTTTGTGTCAAACAATCACTGTTCAAAATTTTACTTACTTCATCCATATTATTATCAAATAGTATATCAAAAGGCTCGCTACACTTTTTATCTTCTGTAACTTGATATATTTGACTTGAGTCGCCTGACGCCTCACCCCCTATTGAGTAGTTTAGCGATATAGTTTTATTATCAGAATTTGAATTTTTGTATATTTTTGTTTTCCAAACCTGTATAGACCATATTGCGCATTGATTCAAGTAGCTTTTTAAAGTTCTTCCTCCGTCTTTCTTCCATCTAATATGACCCCACATTATATGTTCGGCTACGTGAGATATTGCGTCTTCATTTTTAATCATAGAAGAGCAAAAGTTGGGTCCAGAAAACAAAGAAATACATCTCTTTGCAAGGTCCCTGTATTTTTTAAGCTGATAAAGAGAATTTTTTTCCAAATCTTCATTTTGGTTCTGTTTCCTCTTTTTTAAATCAATGTCTTTTAGTATGATACTCATAAAATCCTCCGATTCCTGCGAAAAAAGTAAAGTTGCGGGTACAGGAATTGAACCTGCGTAGACTGATTTATGAGACCAGTGGTGGAACCAACACCACAACCCGCGATTTATTATATATGTTTATCGTCGTTTGTCAAGCAGAACTTGAATTATATTTTTCCATCGCTGTTACAATTCTCTCTACTATTGGCTCTCTAACTATATCTTGTGTATTAAGGCTTATTATTCCAACCCCTTCAACGTTTTCCAGCCCATTTATACAGCTATTTAAGCCGCCTTGACTTCTGTAATTCAGGTCTGACTGGCTCGCGTCTCCAGTCATAACTATTTTACTACCCTTTCCTATTCTTGTCAATAGCATCATAAGTTGTTTTTCTGAAGCATTTTGACATTCGTCGGCAACTATGAAGCAGTGATGAAAGTTCCTGCCCCGCATGTATGCAAGCGGGCAGATTTCTATCTTCCCAGAGTTCATTAAAGTTACTATATCCGAATTACTAACATAGCAAAGAAGCTCGTCAAATATTGGTCGAAGATAAGGGGCTGTTTTTTCTCTTATATTCCCTGGCAAGTAGCCCGTGTCTTCTCCGGCCTGTACCATTGGTCTGGTGATTATTACTTTCTCATATTCTTCTTTAATTAGTCCCATGATAGCCATTGACGTTGCAATGTGAGTTTTGCCTGTGCCCGCCGGGCCAGAGCAAATTACTACCTGATTCTCTTTGACTGACTTAATATACTCTTTTTGATTAGGTGTTTTAGCAGATAGGTGATGTTGCTTGAGATGAGTGCCGTTGTTAGCATTGTTATTTTTTTTCTTAGACACTTATTTCTCCTCAGAAAGAGGTTGATGTGATACCTATATATATACACCAAAACAACCGTCTAAAAAAGTTCTGAACGTTTAGAATGTATTAGGTTTTTCCAGTAGGAGAGTTTTATTTGAGACTTATTTAATTCAGCATCTGATATGGTGTCGTTTGATGAATATATATTTATAATATCCTCAATGGTGTTATATCTGTAAACAGGAAGCTGCGTCATGTAGTTTGTTGGGGTATTTTCAACCATTGTTATGCAGCCCATGTATATGCTTTCTAGCGTTCTGTAGCAATCCGCTCCGTTTCCAGGGGGAGATAGGCAATACTTATGGTGTGCTAGTTTTTTAAGATAATCAGAGTAGTCATCAGGTTTACTCGGAGGATTAATTGTTGCCGCATCTAAATTTTGTTCGGCGTTCCATGCGTGTATGTTATTTCTAGTTTGATATCTTTCCAAAGTGGTGTCGTTCCAGCTTATGTATATTTTGTTTTCCCTGTATTTTAAAGGGGGTTTTGAGGCCATTATTTCATGTATCTCTGATTGTTTACCCTCTGCGATTCCAAAAGGTATAGCTGTTAGTTTTTTGTGCGAATCGTTATCGCGTAAAAAAATATGAACCTCTGGGTCTGGAACAATCATTAGGTTTGTTATAAACCAGTGGTGTACGTTCTCAGGAATGGCTGGAATGGTCGCCTTTGTCCATGCATGCATTTTTACAGAGATGGGGTGCTGTAAATCACATTTATCTACCTCTGCTCTAGGGGCTGTACGGAATCCTTGGTAGCCTAGAGATGGGCCTACTTGCATTCCAACCCACTTTATCATATCTTGCCAAACAGGGTTTTCTATTTGACTTGCTATTCCATAGTCCGAGCATGAGCTAACAACAACATATCTGTGACCGTTTCCCTGTATTCTTTTGAAGAACTCGTCTATATGGTCTAAGGGAACGTGGACTAGCCCTGTTGGGGGAATGCTGTCCAAGTCAGGATAATCATAAAGATAGTCACAAAGAGGCTGATAAGACTTACATGTTATTATGTCGTTTTTTTCTATCATTTTGATTTACCTTTCGCAGACCATTTTGGCTATGTCTTTCATTGCAATTAATTTTACTTCTGCATTTCCTCCTTCTAAGTTTACATGATGCATTTCAATGTCGGGAGGAATTATATCGTGACTTGACGCACATATTTTGGGGGGAAACACACCCCAAAGCAAATCAGAGTTTTTTATTTGCTCGACGTCTTCTTCAAAAGAATCGAAACAAACTACTCTTCCTGTTTTGTCAAAGTAGTTTATAACTGATTTATGAGGCTTTCTTCGCTTGGAAAAAATATTGACGTAAATGTTAGTCATTACTTCGGTGTTATAATTTTGTTTTTGTTTATATGCAAATAGCATGGAGTTGACGATAATTTGGTCCCAAGACGCGGTATGCACAATCATGTTTAGTATGTTCTTCCAAAATTGCAATGAGTTTTGATTGCATCTAATTGCAATGAATCCTATGTTAACATTAATATCGCTGTGTGTAAACTCTCTTTGAAAGCACATATCTTTACCTTGCATTAATTTTTCAATCGTCGGTATGACTGGCCTAAAAAATTGTATGTCCGTGTCTGAGAATATAATTATATTATTTTTTGAAAAATTATCTTCAATGCATTTAATTAGATTTTCTGTCTTAAATAACCACAGGGCAACTTTTTCATCATCTTTACCCCCTAAAGACCATCGGCCAATCTTAAATTTTTCGTCAAGGTCAATCGGACAAAGCTCAAAATCATCTTTCATTGAGTTTACAAAATAATTTTTAACATCAATAAAAGCTTTATTATAAAAAAAATATATTTTCATTGCATGCATCTTAGTATTTGTTTTGCACAATTAGTCCAACTAAATTGTAATCCTGTTTCCACTCCTGATAAATTTTTATTTTTTACGTTAAGCAAGCTCGTCATGTGCTGGATTAGCTGTTCCATTTGTTTGTCTCCAAAATGAGCCCATTTTCCCTGTCCGTGAAACCATATTCCATCATAAGCATCTTCAGTATCTTTAATCTCAATCAGTTTTGAATTTTGCTTATTTGCAAACTCAGTGTGTGCAGAGTAATCTGTAAGTATAACGTGCTTGCCCATAGACATCATCTCTAAAGCCTCAAGGTTCCATCCTTCTGCTCTTGATGGGAAAACTCCAACGTCGGCCTGTCTCATTACTTGCGCTACCTCAAAATGCGTTTGCACTCTTGGCAGTATTTTTATTTTGTTTCCTAATTTAGAGTTTAGGTATAGGTTATTCCATTCTTTTTGCTGCTCTTCAGTCAAGAACGGATTGTCATTCATCATCCACAGTTCTACGTTATCGGATTCTTTAAATGACTGATTAAAAGCCTCCACTAGTATATCGTGCCCCTTTCTTATTTCCCATTTTCCTATATTTAAAAAAATAGTCTTATTGCTATCCTGGCTTTTAGTATCTTTAAATATAGATTGGTCTACGCCAAGGGGTGCGACTGACACGCTAGAGTCTGGGATTTCTTTTTGTACCACAGATTTAGCCCAATGGCTACACACTACAATTTTGTCTAAAGATGACAAGTGGTGCTTTTCAATTTCAGAAAACTTATCAAGCTCAAATATAGGAAAGCCTATTCTTTCGCCATGGCCTATATGTTGAGCCATGTCGTGTTGGTGCCATACTCTTAGGCTTGGAGCTTTGTTGTTAAAAGATTGTGCATTGCTGATGCATGTTCTTATGATTTCTGCATCTTCTTCAGAGGAAATTGTTGGTTGGCCTATGGGCCAGTAAGAAACTTTGCATCCGCTTCTTACTAGACCCTTTAATATATTTAGGCCAGCAACACCATAACCTAAGCTATTTATTGGTGCAGTTAGATTTATTTCCATCAAAACCTAAAACGGGATATCGCTATCGCCCTTTCCTCCGGAAGCACCTGCGCTAACAGTTTCCTTCTTTTGTGACGATTTTTCCCCATTTCCATTTGAGAGGAATTGAAGCCGGTCAACAACGACCTTTAGCTTGGTTCGCTTTTCTCCAGCTTCATTCTGCCAGCTATCCTGCTTGAGGCGACCCTCAATCAGAATCGGAGAACCCTTAGAAAGATACTCGGCAGCATTCTCTGCTGTTCGACCCCAAAGGGTAAGGTCAATAAACGAAGTCTCGTCAACCCATTCATCCCCTTGCTTACGTCTGTCGTTTACGGCAAGACCAGCATCGGCAACCGATGCTCCGCCAGGAGTCTCACGAAGCTCAATGTCTCTCGTAAGATTTCCGGCCAAAATCACTCTATTAAAACTAGCCATTTAAAAATCTCCAAATTTAAAAAGTAAATGTAAAATAATGAGGCGAGGAAGCGGTAGCTAGCTGGCCCTATCCAGAGGTCAAAATGACCGACAGAATCGTGGGAACCTTTTTAATCCGAGACCTCATCAGGAAAACGCTTCAACTGCAGGCATTCACGTTAATTCCCTGCCTCATAGATATTATAGTGGAAATAAGAATTTTGTCAATTGTTGTGAAAGATTTTTCTGAACCAAAATGCTATTTTGTTATACTTTCTACTGGAGTCATCTGCTACAGTTTCCCCCCCACTAACTGAAGGGTCGATGTATGAAAATTCCCTGCCACCTAATCCATTAGAATCGGAGACTGGTGAATATGCTTTCCCTTCCGGTGAAAAACGAAGTTTTTTATTCGTGTAGTTTACGTTGGGTGGAGGTGGTGCTGGCTGTGAAGTTCTGCCTGTGCTGGACATGGGAGACCTTTTTTTATCGGATTCTTCTTCGTTTTTTTGTATTAAATACGACCTAACCTCTCCCATATTTGACGCCTCATCATCAACGTAAGGTACGCCCACAGTAAGAGATATATCATCGTTTTCTGTTTTCTTTACAGTCGCAACATCGAATCCAAAGTAGTCTCCAAGAGTTGTTCCTTCAATAGCATTTATTAAAATCCAATCAGAATCATATTTGTACACATAAGTTTTTCCTTGAGAGTCGTTGGTGCCTGCACCTCCACCCCCATCGTATCCCGTAGCTCCTACTGCAAGTATCGACCCATCTTGGCTAATAGAGACAGAGTATCCATAGTAGTCGTACTTGTACTCTCCAAGCAACGAGCTTCCTTTTTGCACCCACTCCCCTCCTACAGCATCTTCAACATACTGATAGACCTCTACTCTTCCTGCGATAGCGCCTTTCTCGTAATCTCTCATTCCTGCTATTGCAAGAGTAAGCCCGTCATCACTGAGAGAAACGTCTTCTCCAAATTGCCCCTGTGATATTTTCCCGTGTATTGGGCTTCCAAGTCTATCCCAATCAGACGATGTTTCGTTGTATTTAAAGGCCTCTACAACCCCTCTGCTGAAATACTCCTCTTTTCCCGTCATTAATTTATCATCCGCTGTTTGATATTGATATTGCGGACATCCAATAGCCACTATGCTTCCATCCTGGTTAATAGAAACAGAACGTCCAAAATTGTCATCGGGCGTTGGCTCAAAGCACCTAAGCCTAGAGCCAGTCTTAGACCAAGAGCTTCCTCCGTATGTATATACTTCTGCGTAACCAGCTTCCCCATCTCTACTGTCGTCATTCAAGTAAGAGGGGTCGCTACCTCTGTATGCGCTGAATAATTGCGGCGCTCCAATAACGACCCTATCTCCTGGACCGTTTATGCTAACAGCTTCACCAAACTGGTCTCCAGAAGCGGCGACATTATATTGCTCTGGCTCTATATCAGAACCAAGTTGTGACCATGAGCCTGATGAATATCTAAATACCCTGGCGTGTCCTTGGTTATATCCACTAGGAGTGGTGCTAGATGTCATCCAACCATCATTATACCAAGCACCAACAACCACCGTGTCTCCATCGTCGTCTAGAGAAACAGAGCGACCAGATTCGTCAACTTTAGACTCTCCAACAATGTCTCCACCAAGTTGTTTCCATGTGGTGCCATCGTACTGATGCACTCTAACATAACCTTCGTTTTGAGTCCCAGTTATCTCTCCTCTTGGCGCTCCGTATGCAATTATTGTTCCGTTTGTGTTCGCGGAAGATGAAACTGTAAAGCCAAGCCATTTATCATATGAAGTCTCAAAGCCAGATGGTTGTATGGTTTGACCTATCTGGGAGATGTTATAAAAGTCAGGAGAAGTTTCGTTTATGTTAATCTGTGATTGCAAGGATACAACACTACCAGCTCTGTCTCCTTTCGCAAAATTAGAGTTTGAAAAAATGGGGATTACTCCCTCTCTTCTTTTGGGGCCTGTGTTTTGATTAGACTGATAACCCAAACTCAAGTCGCTACTCTTATCTTTTTGATTAGTTGCGCCAGCATATTTTATAGTTGCCCCATCATTATTTGGGGACTCTGAGTTTACAGCTTTTGTTTTTTGGGTTGCCATGCTATTTGCCTCTAAGTTTGTCCCATCCGTGCTTTATTACATCTGCCAATCCAACTTTATCCTGCTCCTCGTCATAAGTCTCTATGACTTGCAGGTCGATTCCAGCTTTTTCGCAAATGACAGCGCATCTAAGGTAGTAAATACTATCTCTGTCGTCGGCCCTAGACAGAAGAATTATTCCTGGTTTTTTATTAAAAAGAGAAGCATAAAGCAGGGCTTGTCCAGGGGCTTGATTGTATTTTTTAATCCACTCTACTTCCCACGCATGGGTTTCGGTTAGGACATCACATCTAGCACCGCAGAAGGTTCTAGCCTCTGCTTCGCCATTCATTTG
>MDTB01145456.1_pt1 | contig 13253 bp, 11 predicted proteins | sample 811161 | NCBI WGS metagenome assembly MDTB01 (sample SAMN05326650, study PRJNA326480) | marine metagenome | isolation source: seawater | place: Mediterranean Sea | collected 2009 | reverse complement strand
GAATTAAAAAAAGTAATTGGATTTCAGTCTTTTAAGAATTTAAAAAGTCTTATTAAAAAAATTTTTTTAGATATAAATAAAGATAAAAATAATAAAATAATTCTTTTTAGTCCTGCTGCAGCTTCTTTTGATAGTTTTACAAATTTTGAAGAAAGAGGAAAGTATTTTAATAATCTTATTAAAAAATTTAATTATGCTAAACAATAATTCAATTTATAGATTCTATTATGGATGGTGGAAGAATATTGATAAAACTATTTTTTTACTTATTTTAATTTTATTTAGTTTAGGGCTCTTTTTCTCTTTGGCCTCAACATCTTTAATCGCATCAGATAAGTTAGAAACGAATACTTATTTTTTCTTTTTTAAACATTTGGCATATATTTTTATTGGTATTGCTATTTTAATATTTTTTTCGTCTTTAAATGAAAAAAATCTTTTTTCACTCTCAATTTTTTTATTCTTTATTTCTTTAGTTTTTTTATTTTTGGTTCCACTGATTGGTATAGAAGTAAATGGAGCTAAACGTTGGTTAAACTTATTTTTTTTACCGAAGTTTCAGCCGGTAGAACTTATCAAACCATTCACAATTATAATTTTAGCAAACATTTTAAGTAGTGAAAAAAATATTCATATTTATTATAAATACCTTCTAAGCTTTATAGTTATAGTACCTGTATCCTTTTTGTTAATGATCCAACCAGATATTGGGCAAACCTTGCTTATTTTTTTATCTTGGATTACTTTAGTTTTTATCTCAGGAATAAGTCTTATTATTTTTCTTACCTTTTTTACCGTTTCTCTTACATCTTTAATATATATGATTTTTTATGTTTCGAAATTTGAATACATAAAAAAAAGAATTTTTTCTTTTTTTAATCCTGATACTGGATCTCATGGCGCACAAGCAGCTAAATCTATTGATGGAATTTCAAGTGGCGGATTTTTTGGAAAAGGCATAGGAGAAGGAACGTTAAAATATAAAGGATCAGAAACACATACAGATTTTATTATTTCTGTAATATCAGAAGAATTTGGAGTTATTATAATTATTTTAATATTAATTATGTTTTTGTTTTTTATCTATAGCGTATTTAAGAAAGTATATTTAGAAGAAAATGAAAAAATTAAATTAGTTTTAGTAGGATCAATTACTCTTATTGCTGCTCAAGCTTTAATACATGTTGGAGTTAATATAAGATTGTTTCCTACAACAGGCATGACATTACCCTTCTTAAGTTATGGTGGATCTTCTATTATAGGTGTGTCTATTCTTTCAGGTATAATTCTTAATTTAACAAAAAGAAAAGTAAATTAATATGATAAATATTTTAATTAGTACGGGAGGCTCTGGAGGACATGTAATCCCAGCAACAATTTTATATGAACATTTAAAAAAAGATTTCAATATTTTTATGTCATCCGACAATAGAGGAGTTGAATTTTTAGATAAAGATAAATTTAATGTAAAAATCATTAATGTTCCAAAAATATCAAAAAATATTTTTTTGTTACCCTTTCAAATTTTTTCAATATTTATCTTAACTTTAAAGTCTTTATTTTTTTTAAAAGAAAAAAAAATTGAAATAATTATTTCAACTGGTGGTTATATGTCTTTACCTTTATGCATTGCTTCTAAGATTCTTAATCTTAAATTATTTTTATTCGAGCCAAATATGGTTCTTGGAAGATCAAATAGTTTATTTATTAATTCTTGTAAAAAAATTTTTTGTTATTCTGAGAATATTAAAAATTTTCCAAAAAAATTTAAAAAAAATATTTCTGTCATACCTACATTATTAAGAAAAGAATTTTATTTATCAAAAAAAGCAAATGATATAAGTGAAGAAATCAAATTATTAGTCATAGGCGGTAGTCAAGGAGCACGAATATTTGATACGATAATTCAAGACTCAGTATTAGAGTTATCAAAAAAATATATATTAAAAGTTTTTCATCAAGCCAGTACAGAAAATTTTGATAATCTAAAAAACTTTTATTATAAAAATAATATTGAAAATGAATTATTCAATTATAATGATAATATTTTAAAATTTATGAGTCAGTCTAATATATGTATAACTAGAGCTGGTGCATCTACATTAGCTGAATTAATTTTTTTAAATTTGGCACATATTACTATTCCGCTTCCTAGCGCTAAAGATAATCATCAATTTGAAAATGCATTATTTTATAAAAATAAAGGATGTAGCTGGATTATTAACCAAAATGAAACTAATAAAAAAAATTTAACAGAAAAATTATTTAATATTATTGAGAATAAAAGCGAATATTCAGATAAAAAAAAGAATATGAAAAATTTTAATTATCAAAATACTTGGAATAATATAAATCAAAAAATAATAACTACTATTAATGAAAATTGAATTAGCAAAAGCTGAAGTTATACATTTTATTGGCATCGGGGGTATCGGTATGAGTGGCTTATCATTAATAATGAAAGGAATGGGATTTAATGTTCAGGGTAGCGATATTTCAAATAACAAAAATATTGAACGTCTTAAAAAAAATAAAATCAAAGTTTCTATTAAGCACTCAAAAAAAAATTTAAAGAAAGCCACAATTATAGTTGTCTCTTCAGCAATAAAAAAAAATAATTTAGAATTAATTGAAGCAAGAAAGAAACATTTACCAATTTATAAAAGAGGAGAAATGTTGGCACATATTGTTTCATTAACAAAAAATATTGTCGTAACAGGTTCTCATGGCAAAACAACAACCACATCTTTATTAGCTTCGATATTTTCTAAAACAAAATTAGATCCAACAATAATAAATGGAGGTGTTTTAAACTCATTAAATAATTCAGCTAAACTTGGAAAAAGTGACTGGTGTATATTAGAAGCAGATGAGTCGGATGGAAGTTTCATTCATGTCCCCCCTACTTACTCAATTATTACTAATATTGATAGAGAACATATGGATTTTTATAAATCTATGGATGATCTTAAAAATTTATTTACTAAATTTATTTATAAAGTTCCTTCATTTGGGAAATCCTTTATTTGCATTGATGATCAAAATAACAATAAGCTTTTAAAAAAAATTAGAATAAAAAATTATTATACATATGGCACAAATGCTAAAGCACAATTCTGTATAAAAAATATAAATCAAAAAAAAGAATTTTCTGAATATGATTTACTTATTAAATTATTTGGAAAGAAAAATATATTAATTAAGAAAATTAAAATTCCTCTTCTTGGTATACATAATATAAGAAACTCAACTGCTGCTGTTGCTATTGCTTACACAATTGGAATATCAAAAGAAATTATTAAAAAAGGTTTAAGAGAATTTAAGGGCGTTCAAAGAAGATTTAATAAAATTTTTACTTATCGAAAAACAGATTTTTATGATGATTATGCGCATCATCCAACAGAAATTAAAGAAGTTTTAAATGGGGTAAAAGCAGCCTATAAAAATTACGAAGTAGCTTGTGTGTTTCAGCCTCATAGAATATCTAGATTAAAAGATCTTAAAAAAGAATTTAGCAGTTCATTTAAAAAAGCGGATATAGTTATTTTATGTCCAATTTATGCAGCTGGTGAAAAAATGAAATTAGGATTTAATTATAATAACTTTGCGAAAGAAATTATAAAAAAATCTAAAGTAAAATTATTTCTAGTTAACGATCAATATCAATTAGCCAAATTTATAAAAGGTAATATTCATGGAAAAAAGATTGTTATTGGTATGGGGGCAGGAACTATATCAAATTGGATGAAAGAGTTGCCAAAATTATTATAATGAAAATTGAAGAAATCAAAAATTTTTCAAAAAAAATTAAAAGTCAATTTTACTTCAATTATGATTTAAAAAAATTGAATTGGTTTAATATTGGAGGAAAAACTAAAGTTTATTTCAAAGCAGAATCTTTGACAGATTTAGTATTATTTTTAAAAAAATTTGGAAAAAAACAAAAAATTTTTGTTTTAGGTGCAGGATCAAATATCCTTATAAGTGATAAGATTTTTGATGGGGTAGTAATCAAATTAGGTAAAAATTTTTCAAATATTACAATTCTTCCTAATAATATTATTGTTGCTGGTAGTGCCTGTACAGATAAAAAATTATCAGATTATGCATTAGAAAATGATGTGGGGGGTTTTGAATTTTTGTCTTGTATTCCTGGAACTATAGGAGGAGGACTTAGAATGAATGCAGGATGTTTTGATAAAGAATTTAAAGATATTCTTATTTCAATTCAAGCAATAGATCGAATAGGAAGAGTTATCACTATACCAGCTAAAAAAGTTTTATTCGAATACAGAAGCAACGACCTGGAAGATGATTTAATTTTTTTAAGCGCATCTTTTAAAGGATTTAAAAGAAATAAAGATGAGATAGAAAAGGAAATTTATGAATTAAAAAATAAAAAGAATCAATCTCAACCAAACAGGATTAAAACTGGTGGAAGTACATTTAAAAATCCAGTTAAGCAAACAAACAAAAAAGTTTGGGAATTAATTAAAGAATCGGTACCATTAGACACAAAATTTGGTGGCGCCGGTATTTCAAATAAACATTATAATTTTTTTATAAATGAGAACAATGCAAGCTTTAATGACATGAATAAATTGATAGAGTTTGTAGTAGATAATGTTGAAAAAAAAACTGGTGTTAAACTAGAAAAAGAAATTAAGATATTGGAATAATGGCAAAAAAAAAAATTTTAATACTTTGTGGCGGAATATCTAGAGAAAGATTAATAAGTTTAGATACTGGAAGTCAAGTTGCTAAGGAATTAAAAAAAAACCATTATAGAGTAATGGTATGTGAGCCTGATAATAATTTTTTAAAAAAAATAAAATTATTTAAACCAAATATCATATTTAACGCTCTACACGGACAATTTGGCGAAGATGGATATATTCAAACGATACTAGAAACTCAAAAAATTTCTTATACACATTCAGGAGTTATAGCTTCAGCTATAGCTATGGATAAAGTAATTTCAAAAAATATTTTCATAAAGAATAATATTTTGACTCCAAAATATATTAAATTAGATCGAAAAAAAAATAAGAAAAATATTATTAAAATAATTGAAAAAAAATTAAAGTTTCCAATTGTTATTAAACCAATTAACGAGGGATCTAGCGTAAATGTTTATATTTGTAACAAAAAAAATATAATTAAAAATTTGAAAAAACTAAAATTATATAATCAAATTTTAATAGAAGAATTCATACCTGGCAGAGAAATTCAAGTTGCTATTATGGGTAAAAAAAAACTTGGCGCAATAGAATTGGAACCTAAAAGAAAATTTTATGATTATGAGGCAAAATATAACTCTAAAGCAAAAACAAAACATATAATACCAATAAATTTAGATCAAAAAAAACAAAAAAAACTTTTAAATATTGCTTTCAAGGCGCATAAAATAATTGGATGTAGAGGCGTAACGAGATCTGATTTTAAATTTCATAACGGTAAATTTTATTTATTAGAAATCAATACGCAGCCAGGTATGACTAAACTTTCATTAGTACCAGAAATAGCTGCATATAAAGGAATAACATTTATTCAATTAATTGAGTGGATTTTGCAAGATGCATCAATTAATAGATAAAAAATATAAAATAATTATTTATTTAATATTTCTATTTGTACTTAGTACTACTAGCGGAAAGTATGTAGAAAATAAAAATTATTTTTCAGAAAATAATAAAATAAAAGTAGATGTAGTAGGGCTTTCAAATAGTAAAAACTTAGAAATTTCCGATGAATTGAATAGTATTTTACCTAATAATATATTTATTTTAAATAAAAAAGAAATTAAAGAAATTATTTCTAAATATAATATTATAGAAGAATACGATATTAAGAAAGTTTATCCTTCAGTAATTAAATTAAAAATTAAACCTACAAAAATTATTGCTAGAATTTCTGATAAACATCAATTGTTAGTAGGCTCAAATGGTAAACTTATTGAAAATAAAAAATATGATAAAGAACTACCATATATATTTGGAGAATTTAAAACTAAAGATTTTTTAATTTTTAAGGAAAATGTTGAACGATCTAAATTTAGTTTTTCAGAATTTAAGATATTATATTTTTTTCCATTAAAAAGATGGGATATTTTAACAACTAATGATATTTTAATAAAATTACCTAAGGAAAATTTATCTCAATCACTTAACCTTGCATATAAAATTATAAGTCAAGATTATCTTAAAGAAAAAAATTTTATTGATTTAAGAGTAAATAATCAATTAATTATAAAATAATGAGTAATAAAAGTATTAAAACATACTTTGATTGTGGCTATTCAAAAATAAGAGCTGGTGTTTTTATTGAAAATGATCAAAGCAAAGCGCTATATGATGAAGGTAAATTATTAATTAATCACTCTAACTTAAATGAAACAATCCATAAGTTAGTTTCTTCTCTTGAAAAGAAGTCAAATGAATACATAGAAAATATAAATTTAATGGTAGATAGTGAAAAAATATTATCAATTGGTATGTCAATATCAAAAAAACTTGATGGAAATATGCTCAAAAATTCTGATGTAAAGTTTTTAATTCAAGAGGCAAAACAACAAATTTCAAAAAATTATAGAGATCAAAATATTATTCATATTATTATTAATAATTATAAAATTAATGGTGATGACTATTCATATCTACCAAATGAAATTAAATGTAATTTAATATCTTTGGACATTCTTTTTATTTGCTTATCAAATGATATAATTTTAAACTTTAAAAAAATTTTTTCAAATTTTGATATTATAATAAATCAAACAATTTGTTCAAGTTATGCTAAATCTATAAATTATAAAAAAAATCTCAATTTAAACGGCAAAATATCTTTCATTGATGTTGGATTTAACAAAACATCAATAGTCTCATTTAATGATGATAAATTAATTTCATTAGATATTCTACCTATTGGAGGTAATCATATTACAAAAGATATTTCTAAAATCTTAAAAATCGATCTTGAGCAAGCAGAAACTTTAAAAATAAATTTTATTCAAAAACAAAAAATTCTCAATCAAGAGAATTTTTCAATTGAGACAGTAGAAAAAATAATTTTTTCTAGAATTGAGGAGATTTTAGAACTATCTATTAAATCTATTAAATCCAATTCATTTGAATCTGGTTATTTTAAAATTATTTTAACTGGTGGTGGCTCAAAAATTCTCAATAATGAATATAAAAATAAAATCTCACTTTTCAAAGATGTGGACTTTTTAGAGGAAAATACATTAGATATTTGTCAATCAGGATTTCAATTGGGAATGGGTATAAATAAACAAGAGGTTGTACTGGTACCTAAAAAACAAATAAAACAAGGTTTTTTTGAAAAACTTTTTCATTTTTTTAAGTAAAATAGTATTTTCTTGTAACATTTCTTGTTTTTCATAATTTAATTCAAGATCTTATAAGTTCTGAATGTCATTATTAAGTCAAAAAACCATTAATAAAAATATTAACTTTAAAGGTGTTGGTCTTCATACTGGTTTACATGCAAATTTAACAATTAAACCAGCGGAACCGAATACTGGAATAGTGTTTAAAAGAACTGATTTAAAAAATGATAATATTATAATTCCAAATATTTTTAATGTTACTAGCGCATTGTTTTGTACAACTATATCTAACGAAGGTGGAGCAAGTGTTTCTACAATTGAACATTTAATGGGCGCTTTATACGGAATGGGCATAGATAATGCATTGATAGAAATTGATAACAAAGAAGTTCCAATTTTAGATGGTTCAGCAAAGTTATTTGTTGAAGCTATTTCTAAAAGTGGAATTCAAAATAGTGAAACGCCTATTAAAATTATTAAGATTGAAAAAAAAATTGAATTTAAAGATGGAAAAAAAACGATTTCTATCGAACCAACTAAAATTAGTTTAGATATAGATTTTGAACTAAAGTATGAAAACGCTCTAATAGGTACTCAAAGAAATTTTATAAAAGTTTTTGAGTCTGATTTAACAGAAATTTATAACTCTAGGACGTTTTGTTTATTCGAGGATATTGATAAGTTAAAAGAATTAGGATTAGCAAAAGGCGGAAATTTAGAAAATGCAATTGTTGTTAAGAATGATGAAATTTTAAATCAAAAGGGACTTAGAAATAAAAAAGAATTTGTAAATCATAAAATTTTAGATTGTCTAGGAGATCTTTATTTAACGGGACATAAAATAATAGGAAAAATAACTTGTTCTCAAGGAGGCCATAAATTAACTAATCAAATTTTAAGAAAAGTTTTTTCAAATAATAGCAATTATTCTTTATTTGAAATTAAAGAAAAAAACCTTCCTCACACACTTTTAAATAGAAACCAGCTAAAATCTATAGCTTAAAACTATAAATTTTCTAAAAAATTTGTTAAAAATTATTATGAGGTTTTTAAATATAATCATTATTTTAACTTTTATAATTTTAAATTCTTGTTCTTCACAAAAAGTATCTGAAAATATTATTGAAAGTGAAGATATAGAGACTGAAATGATAAAAGCTTATAATGATGGATTAAAAGCTTTAAATATGGGAGATGTAAATTATGCTGCAAAAAAATTTAACGAAGTAGAGATTTTATTTCCTCAATCGGAATGGGCTCCTAGAGCATCATTAATGTCTGCTTATAGTTATTGGACTCAACAATATTACAGTAACTCTATAAGTGAACTTAAAAGATTTATAAAATTATATTCAAGTAATGAAAATTTGGATTATGCATATTATCTTTTAGCTATATGTTATTATGATAGTATAGTTGATGAAAAAAAAGACTTGTTACAATTATTGAAGGCTAAAGAATATTTTGAAATAATTTTAAATCGTTTTCCAGATACTGATTATGCTTTAGATGCAAAATATAAAATTGAATTAATACATGATTTTCTAGCAGCAAAAGAATTATACATTGCAAGGCATTACATTAAAAAAAAGAAATGGATAGCTGCGATAAATAGATTAAAGAATATTGTAAACAATTATGACACAACAATATATATTGAGGAAGCACTTCATAGACTAGTTGAAGTCCATTATATAATTGGGTTAGAGAGTGAAGCAAAAAAATATGCAAAAACACTAGGATATAATTATAATTCGAGTGAGTGGTATGAGCAATCTTATCAAGTATTTAATAAAAAATATGAAAAAAGAAAAAAAATTAAACGAAAAAATAAAAAGGATAAATTAATAGAGAAAATTAGATCTTTTTTTTAAAATGGGAAAAGAAGAAATCAAAAAAAATTACTTAAAAAAAATAAAAAAATTTAGACATTACAACCAAAATTATTACGACAAAAACAAATCTCTGGTTACTGATGCTGAATTTGACAATCTTAAAATTGAAATTTTAGATTTAGAAAAAAAATATAAATTTTTAAAAAATCCTTATTCACCTTCAAAAAGTGTTGGATTTAAACCATCAAAAAATTTTCAAAAAGTAAAACATAAAGTTCCAATGCTTTCTTTAGGAAATGCTTTTACCGAACAAGATTTGTTTAATTTTGAAAAAAGAATTTTAAATTTTATATCTCAAAAAGAAAATTTTGAAATTTTTTATAGCGCAGAACCAAAGATAGATGGTATTTCCGCTTCATTGATATATAAGAATGGAAAATTTATATCTGGATTATCTAGAGGTGATGGAAAAGAAGGTGAAGATATAACTGCTAACCTTAAGACGATAAAAGATATTCCTAAAAAAATAATATCAAAAGATTTTCCAGACGAAATTGATGTTAGAGGAGAAGTTTTTATACAAAGTAGTGATTTTGAGGTTTTAAAAGAAAAATTTGCAAATCCAAGAAATGCTGCATCAGGCTCTTTAAGACAAAAAAATCCTGAAGATACAAAAAAAATTCCTTTAAAATTTATTGCCTATACTTTTGGTTTTGAAAAAGGATTAAAGATTGAAAATCAATTTGAATTTTTGAAAAAATTAAATGAATGGGGATTTAAAACAAATCCTATGAATAAATTAATTAAAGGAGTTAAAAATTTAATGATTAATTATTATGAGATCGAAAAAAAAAGAACCCAATTGAATTTTGATATTGATGGTATAGTTTATAAAATCAATAATTTTCAATTACAAAAAAGATTAGGTAATGTAGCTAATGCTCCACGATGGGCTATCGCTCATAAATTTGCATCTAATAAAGCAATTTCAAAAATCTTAGGTATAGAGATTCAAATTGGAAGGACTGGTGCCTTAACACCTGTAGCAAAAATAAAACCTACAAGTATAGGAGGTGTTTTAGTTTCTAATGCAACTTTGCATAATGAGGATGAAATTAATAGAAAAGATATTAGAATTGGAGATCTTGTAACAGTTGAAAGAGCAGGAGATGTGATACCACATATTTTGTCAGTAGATGTTAAAAAAAGATCTAAAAATAGTTCAAAGTTTATATTTCCAAATAAATGTCCATCATGTGGATCAAAAACTATTAAGGAGTTTAATGAAATTACAAAAAAAAAATGATGCAGTAAGAAGATGTACTAGTGAGGGTTATGAGTGTAAAAAAATTGCAATAGAAAAATTAAAACATTTTATATCAAAAGAAGCTTTTAATATAGAGGGATTTGGAAAAAAAATAGTAGAAAATTTTTGGAAATTAAAATTAATTAAATTACCGCAAGATATTTTTTTATTAGATTTTAGAAAAATTGAAAATATGGAAGGTTGGGGAAAACAATCAGTTGCAAATTTAAAATATTCAATTGAGCAAAAAAAAAACATATCCTTAGAAAGATTTATCTATTCCTTGGGTATAAGACACATTGGTTTAGAAAACGCAAAACTTTTATCAAAATATTTTAAGTCTTTCTCAAATTTCAAAGAACTATCCAAAGAGAATAAGTATAATGAATTACTAAATATTGATGGTATTGGTGAAACTCAAGTAAATTCAGTAAAAAATTTTTTCTCTAACAAAACCAATTTAAGTGTAATAGAAAAATTGCAAAAAATATTAACTATTAAAGATTCATTAATTAAAAAAAAAAATGGATTATTAAAAGATCAGACATTTTTGATAACAGGAAAACTCAATGGGATTAGTAGAGCGGAAGCAAAATCTTTAATTGAAGAAAATTCTGGAAATACTATTAGTAGCGTTTCAAAAAAATTAGATTATTTAATAGTTGGTGAAAAGCCAACTAAGAGAAAAGTAGAAATAGCAAAAGAGCTTAAAATAAGCATTTTAGATCAAAGTCAATTCTTAAAAATGCTAAATAAAACTAGCTAACCATTTTCGTTCATTCAAATTTAAATATTTTGAAATTTTAGAATAAACTTCAAGATGATATTTTAGTAAATAATTTTTTTCAGAGGTATTTAAAAGATTATAATTGATTAATTCTTTCTCAATAGGAGCTAAGGTTAAATTTTCAAAAAAAAGTTTTTTATTTTTTTTTACATATAAAAGATTTTCAATTCGTATTCCAAAGTTATCTTTTTTATAATAACCAGGTTCATTGCTTAAAATCATTCCTTCCTTTATTTTAACTTTATTAATTTGGGATATAGATTGAGGTCCTTCATGAACATTCAGAAAAAAACCTACACCATGGCCTGTTCCATGTGCGTAATCTAAATTACTTTTTTTTAGAAATTTTCTAGCACGTTTATCAATTTTTTTTCCAATATCATCTTTTTTTAAATTGGTAGTGGCTACAGCAATATGTCCTTTTAAAACTTTAGTAAAAATATCTTTGATGTATGTTTTGGGATTTGAAAAACAAATTGTTCTAGTGACATCTGTGGTTCCATACTTGTATTGACCTCCAGAGTCACATAAAAAAATATCTTCTTTTCTTATTGTTTTACAGTTATTTATATTAGCTCTATAATGAACTATAGCTCCATTTTTTCCTGAACCAGCAATAGTATCAAAACTTGGATATAAATAGTTTCTATTCATTTTTCTAAAACTTTCTAATTTATTTTGTGCCTGCACTTCATTTATTTCTTTTTTATTAATCTTTTTTATCCAATAGATAAATTTTGTTAAAGCAGCACCATCTAAAATATGCGCATTAATCATATTTTTTATTTCTGTTTTATTTTTAATAGCTTTCAAAAGGTATGTTGGATCTTCTCTTTTTGTAATTTTAAACTTAGATTTAATGATATCTTCGTAGAAAATCGAGCAGGATTTATTGTCTATTATAAAACTATTCCCTTTAAGTTGGGTAATTTTTTCTGAGAAATTTCTAATATCAATAAATTCATTTAAATTAATGATTTTTTTATTAATAAGTTTTTTTATTTTTTCGGGTCTACTTATTAAAAATTTTTTTTTTGTTTTACTAATAATCAGTCTACAATTTGGAATAGGGCTATTAGAAACATCTTTACCTCTAATATTTAAAATCCAAGCTACATTTTCAGGAGCACTAACAAATAAATAATCTGAATTTTTTTTTTTAAGATATTTACTGATCTTATTAATTTTTGAAGTACTGCTTTCTCCTACTATATTCTTATTCAATGAAAAAAATGGCATATTATCACTAATTTTTTTATTTTTAATTTCATCAACTAAATTTTTATTAATAAATTTAATTTTGTTATTTTTATTAAAAAATCTATTTATTTGATTGTATGTAAATAACTTTGGATCAATACCTAAATTTAAATTTTTAAACAAATTACAATTAATAATTTTTTCATATTTAATGATTTTAAAATTTTCTCCAGATTCTATTTGACTTTGAATTGTGTATCTTCCATCGGTGAATAAATAATTTTTATTTTTTAAAATTATTGCTATACCAGCTGAACCGCTGAAATTAGATATAATTTTTAATCTATTAATTTTTGAGTATTCATTGAAGTATTCATCATTTTTTGGAATAACGTATCCATCAATATTGTAACTTTTAAACTTATCTCTTAAAGTTTTGATTTTTTTACTCATTTTATTCTTTTTTGGTATCTTATCCATCCAGGGCTTCTTGTGCCTTCTTCTATTTCAAAATCTTGATTAAAATCAAAATCTTTATCTTCATTAATTTCATCATCAAAAAATGAATTTTTTTCTAAATATTTTTCTGGTAATTCCTCTATAAATCTTGAAGCCATACTGTCAATCCAATCTCCTTGGTAAAATCTGTTCATGGAAAATGAAATTATAGCTTTTTTCTTAGCTCTAGTAATACCAACATATGCTAATCTTCGTTCTTCTTCTAGGCCGTTTTGCCCTTTTTCTTCAATAGATTTTTGATGTGGAAATAATCCTTCT
>MDTB01182940.1_pt1 | contig 13255 bp, 15 predicted proteins | sample 811161 | NCBI WGS metagenome assembly MDTB01 (sample SAMN05326650, study PRJNA326480) | marine metagenome | isolation source: seawater | place: Mediterranean Sea | collected 2009 | reverse complement strand
TTGAACCAGCGGTCTGTGTTATTGTTTTCGGCGTGGTTTTGTTTGAGGGTAGGAGTATTGGTTGCGGACAATGTTGAGGTTTTATTCGCTCCGGGTTGACACCAACCAATGCGTATTGAAACGAACGAAGTTGAGTTTGCAGAGCGCTTTCCTAAGAAATCACACAAGCGCTCGCCTGCCCACTTGGCCGAGGCGTATCTTGTTGAATCAATGTCCTTGGTCCCCGAATTCCATACTGTGCCAACGGCTGGGTCAAGGTCTGGGCTCAACGATCCTGGAGACATCTTTTTGTCTTTATACTGACCCATAACATGATTCGATGTGGCGAAAACATACCTATTGGTAAGAGGACTTTCCGCTGCGGCATGGGCGGTGTTTATGTTCATTATCAACGAGTTGTCTGCATCCAACCAGGATGCATCCGGGTATGGGTTTTGTGCAGCAAAGTGAACGACGACCTCTGACCGATCAAATGCATCTCGCCAGCGTAAATCTTTCCAGTCACTCAAGTCACATTCAACCCATTCAATCTCAACATCGCGTTCACCGACACAATCAAGCATTGAGGATCTATGCATTTTTTCGGGAGGCTTTCTGTCTAATGCAATCAGGTGTTTCACTTGACTGTTAGCCGCTAAATGTTGAATTAGCTTGTTCCCCAGATTGCCCAGTGCCCCTGTGACGGCTATGCTACGGACATGACGAGACATCTTCTTAACTAACCGATGCGAATTTGATACACACCGGACGCGGAACGTGTGCAACTTCACCGGTGGATGTCAACGATCCGGTTTCCGGATTTATTTTAAAAGTATAGATATCTCCAGTGTCTTGATTTGCTGCCAGCAGAAAACTACCGGACGGATCAATGCCAAAATTGCGTGGGTTTCTTCCTCCGGTGGGCACGTGTCCAACTACATTAAGTTGGCCGGTGTTTTGGTCTATGGCACATATTACGAGGCTGTCATGGCCTCGATTAGAGCCGTATAAAAACTTGCCATTTGGGTGCACATGGATGTCCGCGGTATGGCTGGTGCCGGTAAATTCCGCGGGTAAAGTGGGAACAGATCCTATGGGCTTCAACGTTCCACTATCAGCATTATAATCGTAGGAGACGATGGTGTTTCCGATTTCGTTAATAACAAAAGCGAATTTGTTATTCGGATGAAAATCGAAGTGGCGTGGTCCTTGACCTGGCTCTACCGACTGAAAAGGCTGCGAGTTGGGTTGTAGTTTTCCCTTTTCCAGATCAAGATTATAAATCATAATCTTATCCATGCCTAGGTCAGGTGCGTAAGCATAATGGTTGTTGGGAGCGATCATGATAGAATGGGCGTGTGGCTCTTGTTGACGGTTCGGGTTGACACTCGATCCCTCGTGTTGGATGAAGTCACTTGCCTCGAGTAGTGCTCCGTCGTCTTTTGTTGGCAGTACCGCTACGCTTCCTCCTCCGTAATTGGCCACCAACACATACTGTCCCCCTGCGTCTACGCTCAAGTGGCACGGGCCTGGTCCGACGGTAGATTCTGTATTGATATATTTTAGCGAACCATCTTCTTGATTTATGGAATAGGCTCCTACTGCACCTCCCGGCTGCCCGTTTGTTTCGCTCACCTCGCCTATCGCGTACAAAAAGCGCCCGTCTGGAGATAGATCTAAAAACGAAGGGTTTTCAATCTCTCCGTGTGAGCTTATCTGAGTCAAAGCTCCTGTCGACATATCTAGTTTGTGTGCGTAAATACCTTCGCTGCCATCACCAGAATATGTGCCGATGTATATACGATAATTATCCATCTTAAAAAAACCTCCAATAATTGCGTTGAATGAAAAACATATTTGTCGAATTCTTTAGGTTAACCAGGTCGTTTTCTTCGATTTTAATTTAGCGGCAACCGAATTTCCGTTTAATCTTTATTTACGCGTCATGCCTCTTGTAAAAATTTTTCCGCCGATAATTTTGTGAACAGGCTTCCCATCTATCGTCTGTGTCCTTGCAAAAAGTTGCCCACACTTTGGGCATTTTCCGTCCCCCTGTGTTTGGTCTTGGGAGATCCGATCCATGATGCATTTTACGAGTCCGCCGTTGCCCCCTTTTCTGTATTTATATAGCAGGGATCTACAACCGGCGCAGTGGATGGCGATGGTTCGGATATCCTTCCTGGCCATTAAGCAGATTCTACATCCGGAAAAAAATCGCCCTCTAACAGATCACCAGGACGAAGCCCCAGCGGATCGGTTATAACGTGATTTTTTTCGACGTATGTCGTAGTCTGATCCATAAAGATAACTACGTGAGCAACGCGCGGCTCGTCGGTTTCATTTGGGGTGGCCATGTGAGCACATAGAGCATGATGAAAGGTGCAATCGCCAGCTTTTAGGGGTAATGTTACGCGCTCTTCATACTCTAACTTCGGACATTTCGCAAAAAGGTCCCGCTCGTCTAAAAGGTTTTGTGCTGTAAGATCTTTGTGGTTATGGGAGCCCGAAATAAAACTCATACATCCGCGCTCAACAGGTACGTCGCACAATGCAATCCAGGCAGAGAGCGCATTGGGAGAATTCGAATGTGGCCAGTATGGTTGGTCCTGGTGAAATTCTGTGGCCACTTCATTATGTGGTTCTTTGATTAAAATATGATCATGCCAAAGCCGCATAGGAGCCCCCGCTAATTTTTGTGCAATTGCTCCCACGTTTGGGTGCAGGGTTAGTTCACTCATGTCTTTGTGTTCACGCCAAACGTTTACGTGCTGACTAAAAACAGGACGAATTTTATATGGGTCAGATTGTTTGCTTGCGTCTAATGCGGCTATTCGAAAACTTTCTGCTTCTTCCTTGGTGATTACGTCAGGAATACGCACAAATCCACGTTGACGGAAGAGTTGAATAGTTGATTCATCAAGCATTTCGGGTGTGGTCTGATTCGTCATGTTATCCTATGAAATAATAATAGGTTGTGGTTAGTTAAAGTGTGAGTCCGATGCGTGCATGGCACCTAATCCTTGGCCATGTGTCATTCGCATGAGCTCTTTTTGTCGTTGGGTTAAATTACCGAACCATTCTTTTGGAAAACCGTCATGGGGGTCGAGCTGAAATAATAGCATATGCTTACGATAGTGCCCGAACAACGCGTGACGGTTTTGGTCGCTTGTATTGGCTCCGCCCCCGTGCCAGCATTGTCCATTAAACACAATCACGGATCCAGCAGGGGCATTTGGTTGGACAATATGTTTTACATCAAAATCAGGTGGAGGCTCAATTAATCCGCTATGATGAGATCCCGGTACTACTCGAGTCCCGCCTATGGCGGGACTAAAATCGTCCAATAACCATACGGTGTTCATCATCACGGGGGATTCCATATTTAGCATAGTGGCGGGAATATCACTGTGTAATTTTTGATAGTCATCACCAGGTCGCACTATACGCGAATTCAGGCTACCGAGGATCATGGATTTATCTAAAAAGTATTCAAGGATAGGAAGCGTTCGCGGATGATCGATACATTGATGAAAAATCGGATCCAGCGTGGGCAGATTAGAAACGTGGCTAGCGGATCCGCGATGTGTATGCTCCGTTCCAACTTTTTGTTCACATAGTATGAGTGATTCTCGCATCTGATTCGCGACTTCAGTACTTACAACTCCATCTAAAATAGTGAATCCGTATATTTTTATTTCCATGATACATTGTTCAATTTCATTCATCTTAAATCTCCTGATAGTGCATAAAAGATCATACGCAGAGCAAGTATAGTTATCACAATTCTCAGTAGTTTTTCAAACATATGTTGAGGAAGTCTTCCCCGAAAAAAAGTTCCAACATAAGATCCCAAAGTTACTGCGATCATCATCACACACAAAGCCTTCCAATGTGTTACAAACGAAAAGCTAATAAAACTGAATACTAACACCTTTAGCAAATGTGTGGCCGTCATCAACATTCCGTGAGTTGCTACCAGGTGGTCCCGGGTTAGTCCTTCTCTCAGAAGAAAGGCGTTGGTTAGAGGGCCAGTAACTCCTATGAAGAGAGATAGGAATGTCTGCGTTAGACCCATGGAAAAAAATCGGCCGGGAATCGAGTATATTTTTACTTTTTTGGGTGTCCAGGTGAATAAAAGAATGAAACTCCCGAGCAATATTGGTGCATGGGAGGTAGGTATCTGATTAAGGAACTGCATTCCAGTTGAGGCACCTAATATGCCGCCGGCAACAAAAGGAAAAATGAACGACCATTTGACTTGCCTTAAACTAAAAATAGTTCGACTGGCATTGGCTGTGAATTGTACTGCGCCATGAATAGGTACAACAGCCGAAATGGGAAAGAAGATCGGCATGATTGAAATCAGTAGCGTGCCACCGCCCACGCTAATCACGGCCGTAAAGATAGATATGAAAAAGCAAACGCCGAATAGAATAAAGAGTTCCAATTAAATTATCGATCGAGTTTAACCGTACAAAACATCCTCAGCATAAGCGAAGAGAGCAGGGCTACCGCCGGTATGAAGAAAGATAATAGGCTTGTCGTGGTCTACCTCACCGGTCTTAATGTGTTCGAAAAGAGCAGCCATTGCTTTACTCGTGTATACTGGATCAAGTAAAATTCCCTCGGTTCTTGCCACAGTGCGTATAGCGGCTAATCCTGCTGCTGTAGGAATTCCGTAGCGTTCGCCTACATAACCGTCATCATTACTGATTTGATCTGGTTTTATCTCTACGTTGAGTCCAAGGCGTTTTGCTCCATTGTTTGCCATAGATGCTATATCATCGTGACGGTGGGGAACATTATTGAGTGGACAAAACCCTCGTACTTTTATTTCACTATTTAAATGGGCCAATCCGAGTTCAATACCAGCCTGGGTTGTATCAAGAGCTGCCATGTAAATGCATGATGGAGAGATGTTAAGTGTGCGACATTGCTGATATATTTCCAAGGCTGATTCAGCATAAGCGATAGCATCTAAATCGACTGTATCCTCCTGTCTGGGCCAGTAGACAGATTTCCCTTCTTTTTTAAGGTTTTCAATTTTTTGCTCGATAGCATGTTTTTGCGAGGCATGGTCAAATTCTTCGATAATGCTCACGTGTGCTCCAAGCAAACGTTGCAAAAGGTTGTTTCCTTGCTGATCCATTTTATCCGCCGCCCGAACTGGTCTTAAAACTAAATGCAGTTCCAGACCCAGCTTAGCACAGGCTGCTGCTAACTGGCGACAATAATTACTTTGGACTGCAGAGCCGGCTACTATGGTGTCGGCACCTTTTGACAAAGCGTCTGCCAGGGAAAATTCAAACATCCGCGTTTTGTTTCCTCCGATAGCCAAACCGGTAAGGTCGTCTCTTTTTATGTAAATAGGAGGCCCACTTAAACTTTCACTTAAGCGTTTAAGATGTTCTAATGGAGTAGGACGAACCGAAGCCAAAGGAATGCGAGGTAGTCGGGCTATAGATTCGACAAGTTGTTGTTCTGTATCAGTAGTCATAGAAACTCCGTAGTTGTTTATCAGTTATGTGCGGTTATTTAGTATAACTCATTACAAGTTGTCAACCATGACAAACGTAGACGGCGAGTAAGGTTAGTTTCTTGCAACAAATGTGATCGGTGTTTCCCAACTCTTTTTTTACTGCTGTGCTCGCGGTATATATATATTGGTTTACGATAAAAAAATACCAACATAGGGTTATTTTTGTAATGCATATTCCAACTATCGGTCGGGTGTATGTCATAGTTTCTGAATTTAATATATTTGATGAGACAGGTATTTTGACATAAAGGTTGGATTATAAACAGTATGATACCAAAATCTTTTCACTGTAATAAATAAAGGGGAATTATTAAGATGCCATTAACCTTTCATCGGGTCATTTCGGCTTGGAGCAAATGTATGAACGACAAGGACTCGTCTGAGATAAATGATCTTCTATCGGACGATTTCGTTTGGCAAAGTGCCGCACCTGAAAACAAAACACCTTCGGATGATAAAGCTGATAAAAGAGAAACCATCGAATTTACTCTGGGTGCGGATATTTCAATGGGAGATTTTAACACTATTTATGATGGTCAGGAAGTAGTTTCAGGAACTCACTCTGCAATCATTGATGGAACAGAGAAGGTTGTGTTTTGTTTGGGTCATTTGACGGACGGCGGTACTAAAGTTAAGTCGTGGAGGCATCTTTCCGGAGATTATCCGACCGATTAGTCGTCATGGGTATTCATTAGGACCCGGAATCATCATAGGGCATGTATGGACGGTTTATACGAACCGTAGAAAGACCTAAGCATGATAGTTAAACCATATAGCTTGATTTGCTTTCTTATCGAATAGACCGATGATGGACTTTATTCACGGTGCTTATTGGCAATTTTATTATTATGTTAATCTTTAACGGCTTATTGACGAGCAATTCTTTCTGAACTAGCTTGGGCAGGTCGCTGTTATTTTTTGTTCGTTCGTAGTGCTTATCGAGAGGCTAAGTTGATGAAGGGGTACTGGATCAATCATGTAGTCGACATCAAGAATCCTGAACTTTTTGGAGCTTACGCCGAAGCGAGTAAGCCATTGTTTCAGGGTGACAATAAATATGGTGCTAAGCTTGTGATATTCGGTCCTGTTTCCGCGACGGTGTTAGGCGATCCTGTACAATATGCTGCAGTCGCTGAGTTCAATACTGTTCAGGCTGCAATTGACTTTTGGGATGATCCGGAATACGCTGCTGCTCGTGGGTTAATGGGCTCTAAAGACGACGAAAGTGCTGTTGTCGATCGTCGTGTATGTTGTATCGAAGGTGAGCCTCTGAAAATAGCTCCGGGACAAGGTTTCTGGCTCAATCACGTGCATGAGATTGTTGATGAGACAGCATTTTTTAGTTACGCCGAGGCAAGTATGTCAAACTTTACATCTACTAGCTTTGGAGTGGTTGTGCATCAGCATGCAGGTAAGCAGAAAATCCAATTGGCCGCAGCTCTCGGTTTCGAAAGTATAAACAAGGCGACTGGAATTTATCACACGGCAGAATACGGAGTAGCATTAGCCGCTGGAGGCATGCAGGAGACGGAGGACGAAGTTGTCAAGCGCACCATCTGCGCTGTGGAAGTGCCAAAATAATACCCATTAAAAAGTAAAAACTATTTGACACGATTTTAGCAAGAATTTTTCTATTTGACGCTAACGTTGTAAACTCGCGCTCTGTCTTTTTGAATTCGAACGAATTATTTTGACCTTAGTTGGTCTGATATAATCTATCAGATATATTAGCATGATAGGGTAATAGCTGATGGGGCAAACGGATAACAAACAGGTCACGCTATTCTCTGTCATTTTTATTTAACACAGGAATAAAGGATGAAAATTTCAGAAATCGAACTTATCTCTTTTTCGATTACCGCAACGGGTCGTCGAACTAAGTGGGGCTATGGCGAGCAAGGGCCAGAGCGTCAAGTACAATATTCGATCACGCGTATAGCCACTGACGACGGATTAGAAGGTTACTCTGAACAGGGTTACCCCTATTTTTATTCACCGCAACAGGATGAAATCGATAATCTTGTCAAGCCGTTATTAATGGGTGAAGATCCTCTCGATAGGGAAAGACTTTGGCAGCTGATGGCTCGGCACCGTGGTTTTTCGGAGGGACTGGTAGGTAATATTGACTGTACTTTGTGGGACTTAGCAGGTAGAATGACAGGCTTATCCATATCAAGACTTCTCGGTCGCGCCAGAAATAAGATTAAAGCTTATGCGAGTACTGCCCCCAACCTAGGTACTCCGGAAGATTATGCTCAGCATGCGCTAGATTGTAAAAGAGCTGGGTATAAAGCGTATAAGGTTCACGCTAATATATATTGGGATCCAATTAAAAAAGAGGCGGCTCCCGGGCGGCCAGCTTTTCCTAAAGAAGATGTTGATATATGTAGAGCTGTTCGTGAAGCTGTTGGAGATGACATGGTACTTATGCTCGACCCTTGGGGGATTTATACGCTGGATGAAGCCATATGGGTTGGTAGAAAAATAGAAGAGTTAGGCTATTATTTCTACGAGCATCCAATGCATGAGCGGCAGATAGAGCCCTATCGTAAGTTGTGTAGTGAACTGAAAATACCAATATGTGGACCTGAACTGGCCCCTGGAGGCGTGTTTAGTCGGGCGGAATGGGCCCTACAGCATGCTACGGATATTGGTCGCACGGATATAAATTTTGGGGGTATCACGGGCGTGCGCAAAACCGTTGATATGTATGAGGCACTTGGTATGAAATGCGAGATCCACGTTGGTGGATTTGGTAATGGACAGATTATGTCGGCAACAAGCGAAGACACCTGTGAGTATTATGAGCGCGGTCTGCTGGGTTTAGATATGGTAGATACGCCTACCCCACCTTATTTAAAGAAGCCCTGCGATCCAATGGACGAAGATGGAAATGTGTTACTCCCAGATGGCCCCGGTTTGGGATACGAACTTGATTGGGATTATATCAACAGCCATCGCTCTTCACGCTGAAAACGTGAAGAGTTGCATGAGCTCTTACCAAGTTTTTCCCACTCTGTAAGGGATAAGAAATTGCTGACTCGATACATTACGTTAAAAACAACCTCACATTCCATACAGCCAATCCGACTTGCCGTATGAACGGTTAAACACTAAGATTTTGTCTGGACAGTGGATACACTTAGTAAACAGAGGTGATTGCTTCAAAAATGTAGTATCGACGCGAAGCAGATGGGCATCGAGGGCCAACGAAACACCGTAAACGCGCGGAATTAGTCTCGGTGAAAGGATTCGAACTTTCGACCCCATTGACCCAAGCATGTGAGGTTTTAGTGAATCATTATAATCTTGAATCAATGAAGGGCGAAACTAACCCGCTTAGTATCTTAAAGAGAGTTTCATTTAAGACGCCGTGGCATAGCTTAGAATATGTTGAAATTGAGCCGGGTTGTAATCTTCAGTTTGATACCTGTTCTCCTAGTATGGAAAGAGGGTATCTTGTAATGGAGGGGAGAGTTGGGTTCGGCCTAAACGAAAATAGTTGTCTTAGTGCTTTGGAAGAAGATAAGGGAATAGGTCAGCTGGCTTATTTTATCGGTCCGATTAATTCCCGACATAATTTGACCAATTTTGGTAAGGATAATGCTACTATACTGACTGTTGCCGTTGAGACGAATTACACTGGCACGAATTCTAATTTGTTTTCGGGTAAATTTGATCCAGAAGAATTGAAATGGCGAGATGCCATCCATGGAGGCTGTGGGAGGATTGCCACACGACACGTTTTAAAGCCTGAAATATTTTTGAGTACTTGGACTTTTCTTGATCACGCCATCTTAGGACCCGAAAGCTCTGTGGGTTATCATTACCACGATGCTTTAGAAGAAATTTTTATGGTTGTGAATGGAAATGGGTTAGTTACTGTTGACGATAAAACCTTTACTGTAGGTTCCGGATCATTGACCTGGCAGGGGATAGGCCAGGCACACGGAATTTATAACCCTGGCCCTGAACCGTTAGAGTTTGTGCGAGTGGCTGTTGCTCAGTTGGACAAACCATACACAACGATAGATCTTTTTGATGATTTATCGACGCGTGTTGTAAGTGTCGAATAAAAATTGGAGGTAGACATGTGCAGTGAATTAGCGGCACGGATGTCTCATGCTGCCCAAGAATTTCTCTCTGTTTCAGACGATGACAAGCGGTCTAAGATCATGCTTGATTTTTCTGATAAAAGCGAACGAACCAACTGGCATTACATTCCTCGGGATCGTTTGGGATTACCCTTAAGGGATATGGATTCTCTACAACTAAAATATGCGAAAAAGTTAATTCAGTTAGGGGTCAGTTTAAAGGGTTTCGAGAAGGTTGAAACGATAATTTCGTTAGAAAGTATACTGCGTGAAATCGAAGGTCCCACGGGTAAATTTTCTCGGGATCCGCAATTATATTATTTGAGTATTTTTGGTGTTCCGGGTGAAAGCCAAACGTGGGGATGGCGTTTTGAAGGCCATCATGTGTCGATAAATTACACTTTGGTTGAAGATAAAATTGTAGGCCCGACCCCGCTGTTTTTTGGTTCTAACCCAGCGCACGTGCGCCACGGCGAAAGAGCTGGGTTGCGTGCTCTTAAGGAAGAGGAAGATTTAGGGCGACAATTGTTTCACGAACTCGACGGCAGTCAACAGCAGCAGGCACTTATTTCGCCTGAGGCTCCTCCTGACATCCTCACGACAAACGTACCGTTTCTCAGTGGGGAGGTTCTTCCGGATGGGCTTTCTGTATCTCAAATGAATGACAGTCAATGTGAAATACTGAAGGCTTTGGTAGATGTTTACGTCGGTCGTTTGCCTGAAGTCTGTGCAGATGAGACCGGAAGGAACATACGAGAGATTGGGTGGAATGACATTTATTTCGCGTGGGCCGGTAATAGCGAATTGGGGCACGCCCACTATTACAGAGTACAGAGTGAGCAATATTTAGCTGAATATGATAACACGCAAAACGATGCGAACCATATTCATGCTGTTTGGAGGGATGCCAAAAACGATTTTGGAGAGGATATTCTTCGTAATCACCTTGTGACGGATCACTCATAGGCCAATTTCGTTGACGCTTTCCTTTTTGTAAATATGGGCAGATAATTTTTTATCTCTGGCGACCTATCCCACTTATATGTACCTTGCAGTTTATGCGTTTTGTTATGGGTCCAATGGAAAACGTTGTTTTCTGAACATTGAATTTATTCGAGAGGAACTTTTCATGAACAAGACACTGAGCATATTCAGTGCTATGGTTTTGATAGTAGCTTGCGGGGCGAAACAGCAGGATGTAAATCCTGAAACGGAAGAAGAAAAACGACTTTATGCACTTGGTTTGAGCGTAGCCGGGAACACACTTGGCACGTTTAAAGGTGAGTTTAGTCAAGACGAGGTAGACCTTATTGCGGCTGGCTTTAAGGCCGGCATGCTTGAAGGAGATCCTGCGGTTTCTCTTGAGGAATTTGGTCCCCAGCTGAACGAATATTTACAAAAGCGTTTTGAAAATGTTCAGAAACGCCAGGCCGAAAATTCTGTTGGTGAGGTTCAGATAGGTCAGGAATTTATTGATAAGCTGGTTGCAGATGGAGCTGAAACGACGGCATCCGGCATGGTATATACGAGTCTGGTTGAAGGTTCGGGGGCACAGCCTAAGTCTACTGATCGCGTTACCGTACATTATACCGGATCGGTGATTAGTGGGGAGGTTTTTGACAGCTCGGTCAAACGTGGTGAACCTGCAACGTTCGGGTTAAATCAAGTTATCCCGGGTTGGACGGAAGGTCTGCAGTTGATGAAGGTTGGGGGTAAGGCTCGACTGGTTATTCCATCTAATCTGGCTTACGGGAATAGCCCTCCGCCTGGAGGAATAATAAAACCGGGATCTACGTTGATTTTTGAGGTTGAATTAATAGGTATCGAATAGGGGACTTATTTTATGTCAGATCCCAAACTTGGTGCTATCCATTATAATTGGCCAGGCTATGATTTAGAAGGTTTTGCTCGTAGGGCAAGCGAGATAGGATATAAGTTTTGTGAAGTTCGAGCGAGTGACATATGGGTAGATGATTCTGTTGATGGCCCTCATCGAGCCGAGGAAGTTAGAGAAATACTCGATAGATATGGCATGAAAATCTCTGCGGTTGAAATTGGTAATGACTTTTTACAAGCTGACCCATCAGATTTAAAAATGCAGATAGATCGCTATTGTCAGCGCTGTAAGGTGATTCCATTAACGGGGTGTGATATTGCACGTTCGGACGGCGGATGGAATCGCAACGACCAGGTTCCCAAAGACCAATGGGACAGTATGATGCTAGATGCTTTTAAGCGTTGTGCGGATGTTTTAGAAGAAACCGGCACGCGCATAGCTCTAGACAATCATGGAGTAACCACCAATGATGGAGATTGGCAGTTGAGCTTGATTGAGCGAGTGGGTTCAAACCGTTTAGGCGTAAATTTGGATACCATGAACTATAGATGGTTTGGTCATGAGTTGTCTTCTATTGACAGGTTTTATCAAATATTGGCTCCACACGTCTTCCATGTTCATATGAAAGATGGCACTGGTTCGAGAGAGAATTACAAAGGAGCAGAGTTAGGCGCCGGTGAAATCAATTTGAAAAATGTGGTTAGTTTACTTAAAGACGTTGGCTATGACGGTGCCTGGACTGCTGAATATGAAGGTCCTGAAGCAGAGAAAGGGGTGGGCTACGAGAAGTGTTTTAGGTGGTTGTCGGAAAATATCTGATTTAACTTTTTAGAATTCCGCAAATTATCTACTCGTTATCATCTTGTTCCTTTTGCCTTGCAGCTTCTTCTTTTTCTAATTCCTCTAATTCAGCCGTGAGTGCTGCAAGTCGCCCAGCAAGTTTGGTTCGTTTTTTTGACAATAAGTTTCTGTTTTGTTCGAGCACTTTTTTCTTATTCTCTGCTCCCTTGAGTCGTCCTTTTGCTTCCCCTGTTAGTTGTTGTTGTTGAGCAATCTGAAATTTCATTTGGGCTATTGATTTAGTTGCAAAAAACTTAACACCGGTTGCAACTAACATGATTATGACTGTTGAAATTAGTAATATCTCTTCCATATCAACGAATTTACAAAGAGAATAGTTGCTTAAGCAAGCCGTTCTGTAATAATTTTCTCGATTTTTTTCGTTACCATCGCGGCGTCAATGAACCGAACGCTCGGAAAACCAAGCTCACGCGCAGCAGAAATACATTCAGGATTGTCATCGACGAAGATTACTTCTTCAGGGCGACAGTCGATTGCATTTAAGGCTGATTGGAAGGCTTCGGTTTCAGGTTTTAGCAGTCCTGTTTCGTGCGAAAGAAACACCTCGGAAAAACAATCCAAAATGTTGCAGCACCTCTGAATACCTTTCCAAAGAAGTGGGTTGTTATTAGAGAGAGCATATAAGGGTAATCTTTCTTCCCAGTATTTGACTATGGTTGCGATGCCTTCTATTTCGTGTAACACTAAAGACTCATAGTTCCTGCAAAATGTTTCTTTGTCATCTTGAATATTAAATTCTGCACAGAATATATTTGCGAAGGAAGATACATTTATTTCCCCGCGTTCGTAGGCTTTAAATAAAGAATTCGAACGGAACCAATGGTTCATTTTTTCGTTATTGCTAGGGGTTCCGTTCAGGCGGCCCAGTCCATTGACTCCAGCGGTTTTTACTATAGTGTCGCAGAGATCAAAAATAATACATTTGATCACGGTGTGTTCTCAATT
>MDTB01099063.1_pt1 | contig 13255 bp, 10 predicted proteins | sample 811161 | NCBI WGS metagenome assembly MDTB01 (sample SAMN05326650, study PRJNA326480) | marine metagenome | isolation source: seawater | place: Mediterranean Sea | collected 2009 | reverse complement strand
TATATTTTTCTTTTGATCAAAATATTTACAGGCACCACATACACCATCTTCTAATGATGTTCTTTGTTTAAAATTATCTTTTGTATCCAAATGCTGAATTGAACCCATGTATCTCTGGTTCGACTCAACGCATTTTTTACAAAAAATTACTTTATTAATAAGTTTTTCACTCATACAGTTTTCCTACACCCCTGCCAAATAAGATATATTCTGTGTTTTTTCTATTTAAGTTAATGTCTTTATTTTTTATAAATTCTTTATCAAGAATATTTTTTGTATCAACATTTATTATATTCTCGTTTGCTTTTTTAAAATGTGTACTTGGACCAATAAATTTAAACCTGTCAACGTCTTCTTGTATCCAATATTTTTGATTTTTAGACTTCCTAAGTACAAGTTCAAGAGAATTAGGGTCAATTTCTAGCCAATCACAAAATTTGTTCAAATTTTCTGGTTTTCTGTGTTCGTAAAGATTAATTAAATCTATTCCTTGTTCTCTTGTTAATCTTTTATGTCTTATCTCTCTACATACATGATCTGTCACCTTGGAATATCCTCTTTTTGATATTTTTAGAGTATCGTGCAAATTCATGTAATTATAACAATCGACATGGTCATAAGTATCAAATGTTCTAGGAAGTTGACAAGATTTATAACCATACTTTTTTACCATAAACTGATGCTGAGAAGTAGGATCCCATCTAATATAATTTCCTAAGTATATTCCTCTAATTCCTATTTCATTAATTGTTTTGTCGTCTGGATAAATATATTGTGAGATATCCTCATGTGTTAAATCATTATCAACAGTTATCAAGTCTTGAGCTTCTATACCGAATAAATCATGATTTTCTCTATATCTTCTATTCATTTCTACTTCATGCTCATGTGAAAACATTCCAACTTGTTCTAAACCTTGATGAGCCCCCCAAATTATAAGTGGAATTTTATAGTTTGTTGCAACTTCCAAAGGGAATACTGTATGGCCTGCCAAAATTGGCCAATAGATATTTTGGTGTTCCAACAATGTAAATTTTGTTATTTTTTTTACTGATTTCATATTTATGTTTTTGAAAAGAATATCTAAGTCAAATTTTATTCTTAAATTTGATAAATTACTTATACCTATTGGGGTATTAAAGTACTTATTATAAGTTACTAATAATGGATTCATCCCAAGAACATTTTTGACTATATGTACAATAAAATAGCTATCGTTAGCGCCAGTGACCGGCACTATACAGTCGTAATTTTTTCTTGATTTGGACTTATAAGGTTTAACAATTTTTTTTAGCTTTTGTAATCTTAAGTTCCAATCAAGATTATCTTTTTCCTCATGAATTAAACACCCTGAACAAATTCCTTCCTCGTTAAATGTAATGCTAAATGGATGTAAATTAGTGTACAGACATCTTTTACAAAATATTATTTTTTTTGTTTGCATATTTAAGATTGATTAGAGTAAAAAGGCCTTCTTAGGTAACTTGATTTAAGGTTTGATTTAAATTTTTGTATCCTGTGTTCACCATAATTTAGGTTATTTCCTACAGAACATGCGACCACTCTTTTATCTTGAAAGATTTTTCTAATATTACTTATTTCATAAATCCCACCACTTAAAATTAAATTATTTTTGAAATTAAATTTTTTAATTATTTTTTGATCAAAACCTCTCATGGTTCCTTGATTTTTATAATCTGAAATTAATATCTCTGATATTAAATCATCATTGATTGCTTTTAAAAAATTTTTACTTATTTTTTTTTCTTTTTGAATTTTATAATCAAAAATTCTAATTTCATTGTTTTGGTTTAAAGATAATGGCATACTTAATATAATAGACTGCCTACCTATGTGTTCAGATATTTCTTTAAACTGATCATAATTTTCATCAATAATACTTTCAAGTACAATTCTATCAGCGCCAAGTGCGGTTACTTTTTTAGCATCATTAAGAGTAGATATGCCACCACCATATATAATTGGAGTTTCAATTTTTAAGTTTTTTAATTTATTCAATAAGTCAATATCAGGTCCAATTTTTTTTTTGACCTATCAATTGATAATATAAGGATTTCATCTGCGTTCCATCTATTTAAATTTTTCACAGATGACTCTATATTTCCTATGGGCAAAAATTTATTATAATTAAACGACTGAACGACATTGTCATCTTTATATATAATCGATGAAATTAATCTTTTCTTAATCATTCAAACTTTCTAAATAAAGTTTGAAAAAGTCTAAACCTGCGTTTTGGCTTTTTTCTGGATGAAATTGTACTCCCAAAATATTTTTTCTCTTAATCATAGCAATAAATTTTTTATTATTAATTTTAAAAAATCCTTTTTCGGCGGATATTTTTGAATCAATAAAATATTGATGTTGAAAGTAAAAATTTTTTTTATTCAAACATTCAAAAACTGAATTTTTTTGAAAAAAAACTTCATTCCATCCTACATGATTATTGAATGGGATTTTTTTAGTTTTTCCTTTTATAAATTTCAAACCCTCTGTATCTTCGATTTCTGGGGAAAATTCTGTAAACAACTGCATGCCTAAGCAAATTCCCAGAATATTTTTTCCTGAAGAAGCTGTTAATTTTAATCTTTTAATTATTAATTTTTTTTTCATTTGTTTCATTGCCTGTGGAAAAGTACCAACTCCTGGCAATATTATAATTTCTGAATTGTTTATTAGTTTATTAGAATTCCCAACAAGAACATTAGTATCAAATCTCTTTAAAGTTTTTTCAATTGAGGAATAATTTCCTAATCCATAATCAAATATCAAAATATTTTTTCTCATTATAATCCAATTCCTACTTTAAATTTTGGTAAATATTTTTTTGTATTTTTTTTGTTATTTAAAGTGAACAATTTTTTATTTACAAATTTGGAAATAACATTCCAAAATTCAGTTTCAGTGATATTAATATATTTACAAAAACTTCTGATATATTTTGTGTCACACTTTCCGTCGTAATTTTCAACAAGCTTAATTGCATCTTCTCTTTTTATTTTCCCTTGTCTAATTTCGTAATTCAAATAATCTGTCGCTCTTCCAAATCCGAACTTGTAATATTTAATCATTTGATTTACAATTACCCAATCTTCATCGAGTGCCATTGAACCATAAAGATCCCCGGTATTTTCTACACCATCCGATCGTAATTTTAAGCCATTTAGAGATGAATATTTTGCATTGTTCAAAACAGACCAGTCTTTCATAAACCAGCCTATGTATATAATTTGAATATTATTTTTTAAGAAATCTTTTTCTGAAGGATATTTATAAGGAATTAATTTTACCTCATCTTCAATAATATCTTTAGTCCATGATAAATCGCAGTTTTTTAAAGTGTCCTGTTTTCTTAAAAGGTTTCCGTCATATTCTTTCTGTTTAACAATAGTACTAATATCTGTAGTTTTAGCGTTGCCTCCTTCTCCCCAAAAGATTAATTTAATTTTATATTTTATCGCAATTTGAGGTAATGAAGAATATAATGCTAATTCAGGGCCTCTTAAATAATTTCCTCCGTAAAACCCTTTTTTTAGAAGCTTTTTCCAAGTTTGAGGTGCGGGTGCAGATACAATTAAATCAAAACCTAATTTAATTAAATTTGATAAATTGTTTGCTCCTAAATCTGTTAATTGTTCAGGAGGATAAGTGCAACAAACTAGCAATGGTCGTAGTTTTAATTTGTCTCTAATCCATAAAGCTTGTCTTGTACTATCTTTTCCACCACTCACGCCGATAATGCAGTCAAACGCATTTTTATCATTATTATATTTTTTAGTAATCTCTTTAAGAATTTGAAATCTTTGGTCTTCGTCAAAATTATTTACAAATTTTGAATAATATTGGCAAGTAGAGCATAATCCTTTTGAATTAAATTTACTAATTGGATAGGTGCTTGGTTCTAAACAATTATTACAGTACTTCATTATTTTAAAAATTTATCCACTGTCTTTGAGAATATTATATTTTGAGGATTGTAAGTGATAATATTTTTTATTTCTTTCGATACTATATTTTTCCATTTTTTTTGATTGAGTTTAGTTACCTTATTAATTTTAGAAAATAGAATTTTTTTACTAATGGATGTTGACCAAAAAAAACCTTGTTTTTTATTTATTACTCTACTGTAATTTTTGTAAGGAAAAACTTCTGGAAAACAGACACCTTTAATATTTTTCGAAAAGGCTTCATATGTCAAAGTGGAGTTTTCAGAAACTATGAATTGTGAGTTATTGATTATTTTATAAGTTTCTTGAGTATTTTTTTTTGCTACAAATTTCCAATTACCGTCACCGTAATACTCTTTATATTTAGATAGAATATTGCCTTTATATTTTGAAAGTAAAAATAATTTTATATTTTTTTCACTGCAATAACTTTCAAGAAAATTAAATATTTTAATTGCTCTTAAATATTTTGTTTCAACATCTTTTCTATTTTTAGGTAAAGACCCTGAAATAAACAAAATTTTATCAATTTTTTTATTATAATTTTTTTTTAATGGAAAATTATTATTTTTGATACTACCTAAAGAAACAATTTTTGATTTCAAATATTTTTTATACTTAATTTTATCATTATTTCCTAAAACAAAACTGACATCTGACCTAAACTTAAAATTGTTATATTTTTTTTTAAAATCCCTTATATAATTATAAAATCGATTATCCTTAAATATTATTTGAATACTTACATATTTAGCGTATGGATACAAATTTTTGAGTTTAAAAAAACCCGTATTTTCATCAATTAATGTGATCACAACTTTTGGAGAAACAATTCTAAAATAATTTAACTTATAGTTTTCTTTTAAATTTTTTATACCATCAACTAAAATTGTGTATAATATAATATAAATGTTAATTTGTTCGTATCTAGTATGAAAAATTTCATATTCCTTTTTTTTTAAATAAAAATCTAATTCACCAATACTTTCTCTATCATAGATTAAAATGTTAGATTTTTTTGGTTTTAAAAATTTCCACTTAGTTTTAAAAAAAAATTTTATAAAAAAATTCACGATTAATATAATTTTTCTTGGAGTTTTATTTTTTTTCAACAATTGTTTGATTTTTTATTTCGTATACTTTATTAAAAATTTCAAAATTGTCTATATTATGACTCACTACTATAATAGTTTTATGTTTATTCAAATTTTTAAGTGTATTGAAAAGATCGTTAGATGTTAAAGAATCCAATGAGCTACTAGGTTCATCCAATATTAAAATTTCTGGTTCATGATATAAAGCTCTAGCGATTGCTATTCTCTGCTTTTGGCCGCCAGAAATTTGCTTTCCATCTTCACCTATTAGCGTATTAATATTATTTTCAGTTTTTTGTACAAAGTTACTAAGCTGAGCATATGAAACACTCTTCTCAATATTTTTCTCAGAGATTTCTTGATCGTTTAAACCAAAGGCAATATTCTTTTTAATACTATCGTCTAAGAGGTTAATATTTTGAGGCACGAATCCTATTTTCTTTCTCCATTCAAACAAATTATCTTGAATATTTTTTCCATCTACCTTTATCGCTCCTGATGTCACCTCTAAAAGCCCCATAATGATGTTTAAAAATGTTGTTTTTCCAGTACCCGTAGGTCCTACTACTGCAACAAAGTCTCCTCGTGAAATATCTAGATTTACGTTTTTCAAAATTTCTTTTTTTGATGTACCAAATTTAAACCCTACATCTTTAAAGGAAATACTTTTTTTAAAGTTAATAAAATATTTTGAAACTAAATTCTTCTCTTTATCCGTTTTTATATAATCTAAATCACCAGACAAACTGTTTACCGCTGTTTCTGAATATTTTAAAATTTGTAGTGAAACTAAAATTTTTATAATTGAAGGTATTATTTTTAAAGCGGAAACTAAAAATATACCTACAGTCGCCAATGTTTCTTGGGACGATTCGTTTATTAAAGTAGCGTATATGATAATAAAAGAAATTATGACTAAAGCTGCCATTTCAAACCAAACTCTTGGCAATTTGTTTATAAATGACATTTTGTATCCTAATTCAGCAACCTGAATACTTTTATCTCTAAATATTTTGAAGAAATAATCTTTTACTCTAAAGATTATTATTTCTTTTACTGATTTTAAACTTTCATTTAGTACCTTCATTTTTTGTTTTTGAGCCAATACTAAAGTTTTTCCTAATGCGTATGAAATTCTTCTTGTTATTAAGTAAAACAAAAGACCAAGAATCAGAATTATTGAAATTACACATAAAGTCTCAAAAGGTTTTAAAAATAATAATAATATCGTTATTCCTAATACAACAAAAAATTCTGTTATTATTGCACTTAAGGCCATAAGAGCACTTCCATATTGAGCGGTTTGTTGAACAATTTTAGTAATTAATACCGATGAGTTTTTTAAAATATGGTAATCGTAAGGCTTGCTGAGATAGTTTTGATATAATCTACTTCCTAGATTATATCTAGTATTGTAAGCAAAAGCATTTTCAAACCAATAAAAAATTGATAAATAGATATTTTTTAAAAGATAAATAATAAATACTATAACAACCAAAGAAATTACATTATCCCCATTCAAGAAATCAATTTTTTCAATTATATTATTTAAAAAACTTAGAGATGTTCCTTTCCCAATAAAATAATTTATGAGTGGAAAAATAGAGGCAATACCTACTGTTTCAAAAATTGAAGCAAAAAGCATAAAAAAAGAAAGTTTTAAAAATTTATATTTTTCTTCTTTATTGAGTAAAAAAAATATTTTTTTTAAGTAAGTAAACATATTTTGTTGATTTAAAGATTTTTAATTTAATTTTGTCAAAATAGCTAAATTTAAAATATTAAATATAAATTTCGACTCTATGTTGTTTAAATGATTTTTTTTTAATATTTTATCAATACTGTTTTTATCTAAATATTTATTTACAGATTCACTCTGGTATAATTTGTCTTTAAATTTTTTGTTTTTAATATCAAAAAATTCTCTAAGATTCGCGTAAAAACCAATTTTTTCTCTAAATTTTAATATAGACTCTGGAACAATTTTATTAAGTGCATCTCTTAATATTCTTTTGCCAAACCCATCTTTGATTAAATAATGATCGGGTAATGAATTGGAAAAATTAAAAATATCTTTAGAAAGAAAAGGATTTCTATTCTCTATAGAAAAATGCATTGATATTTGATCTGCTGATATATTGTGAGCGGGAACAGTATGTTCAAAAAGATCAATCGAAAGTTGATTTCTAAAAAAATTTTTTGAATATTTTTTAGTTGAAATTTGGGGTAATTTTTTTGATTTTAGATATTTTTTTATTTCACTTTTTTCGTGAAATGAATAATTTTCTTTTTTCAATTGAGATTTGAAATAATTAAAGTTTGATAAAATTTTTGTTCTTATTAGTGGTTTAGTAAATTTTTCCCACTCATTATAAAATTTTTGAAATCTTTTATCTTTCTGCGTTGATACAAGATAACACATATGATGAAGATAATATCCAGCAAACATTTCGTCACCACCTAGCCCACTAAGTAAAACTCTATGACCGTCGTCTCTAGCAGCTTTATTAAGATTGGCATATGCCAAATAAGATATTGAACTTAAAGGACAATTATTTTCTTCAATTATTTTTTCTAAGAATTTGTAGTTATCTAACGCATTCATCCTAATATATTTTGGCTGCACTCCATAAGTTTCACAAAAAGAGTTTATTTGTTTACTCTCGTCGTAGCTTTTTTCTTTATTAAAGATTGAATAACAACTTAATTTTTCATTAAAAAATTTTTTTGTATATCCAGCTATCGCTGTGGAATCGATCCCTCCACTTAATAAACACGCTACAGGAAAGTCTGATCTTAATCTTCTAGAAAACGAAGTTTTAAGCAAATCTCTCAAAAATATAACATTTTCATTATATTTATTTGAAATCATTTTTTTTTCAGGTTTTTTATTCCAAATTTTTATTTTTTTCGGTTTTAAAGAATGGTCAATCGACAGCGCTGTTGATGACTCGAGAACTGCTACTTTTTCATCAAAAGTTTGAGTATCTGAAGAAATAGACTTAAAACCATAGGAAAGAAATGTTGCTATTTTTTCCTCGTTAATTTCTTTATTTCGACCGCTAAGAGTATTGATATAATTAATACTCGATCCATAAAATAAACATTTATTTTTATAAATATAATATAAAGGTTTTTCTCCAAACCAATCCCTGCATATTGTAAGTTTTTTTTGTTTTTTATTTAAATATGCATATGACCACATACCATCTAAGTCTTTATTCGGTAAATTATTGTTTATGTTTATTAACTTCAAAAGAACTTCCGTATCTGATTTCGTTTTTAGATTTTGAAGTTTATATTTTTTAATTAATTCCAAATAATTAAAAATCTCACCGTTGTAAGAGATTATTCCATTTTCATCTTCCATCGGTTGATTGGCATATTTAGAAGGGTCTATAATTGATAATCTTGAATGTATCATAATTGAAGAAATATCATTAAAAGTACTTTTCAAATGATTTTGAAAATCAGGACCTCTTCTTTTCATCAAAACTATACATTTTTTTATTGACTCTTTTGATGGTTCAAGTTTTCTTGGTCCAAAAAATCCAGCTATTCCACACATAATTTTATAAAGAATTTTTATTTATATCGCTTTAGCAATTTTCCAATCTAACTCAGTGTTGATTACATGAGATGACTTTTGATCTAAAATATAATGACCAGTTTTGACCTTATATCTTTTTTTTCCAATTAGAGTCTTTTTAAAAACTCTTATCCCATCAACACTTTTGAATAGTTGATCTCTTTCAAGTTTTAAATTTGAACTTCTGCTTACAATTTTCAAACCACTGCCATCATGTTTATAAATTCGATCTAATTCAGTTCTAACAGCTAATACCTCATCTGTATCAAAGAAATCTATAAGGTTAACAAAACCATCTATGTCCTTGCTTTTGAGAAAAGGTGTTTTATAACTAAGTTCAAAAATATAATTAAATTTTATTTTTTTCTTTACCGCAAATTTTTTCGCTAATCTTATCGTTTCATCAATTTCAATGTTTATTCCTCCTAGTTTTTCATCTCTTTTGTGTAATAGTATTTTGTTTTTGTAAGTTTTTTTCAAAAAATTTAAAATATTTTTATCTGGGGAAGTTACACATATTTTAGAAATATTTTTTGCTTTAAGTAAACTTTCGATAGTCCACAAAAGTAAGGGTTTTCCTTTTAATTTTTTTAAAACTAATGTTGACGGGTTTATTTGCAGCCCTCTAATCGGAAGTATTGCTAAAGCTTTTTTTTTTAAGTTTTTTTTGGAGAGATTAGATCTTATTATTTCTGACCGTGTTGAAAGAATTTTTTCTTCATTTTTGCTTAAGCTGTTTTCATGTTTTCTATAAAAGAATAATGGTAGGTTTGTATTAATAATTTCATATTTTTGAATAAATTTAATCCAAAGATAGTATCCGTCTTGTCTGTCATATTTTTCATTATAACCTCCTATTTTTTTGAGACAGTCTTTTCTGATCATTGTGCATGCGCCATGAGCAGGTTGATCGTAAAGCTTTACTTTTTTAAAATCGTGTCTTCTTACTAAATTTAATACCTTGCCATTTCTATCAACCTCAAAATAGTCAGGAAAAACAAGGCCAATTTTAGAGTTTCTCTCTAAAATATTAGACATAATTTCTAATGCATGAGAGTCCAACCAATCATCTGCGTCCAATCTCATTATGTACTTTCCTCTCGCCAACCTTAGTGCTAAATTATTTGAGACAATTAAACCTCTGTTTTTTTGAAATATAGAAGTTATTTTTTTATTACTTTTATAGCTATTAATAATTTTTTTTGAGTTATCTGTTGAACCATCATCTATAATGATAAGCTCAAAGCTTTTAACCGATTGATTAAGTACGCTTTTAATAGCCTTATTTATGAACTTTCCGTAATTATGATTTGTAATATATACGGTTATTAAAGGTGTATTTATCGCTTTATTATTTTTTCCCATTCAAGTTCTGTATTAAGTTTTATGGTTTTCTGAATATTTTTTTTTCTTTTATTTTTTCTAAGATATTCAATTATATGATCCATAGTATATCCATACTCTAAATTTTGATTTTTCATATTATTTAAAAAATTTTTAACAAATAAAAAATCTGAAGTAGTATCTATTGTGAGGCTATGTTGAGATTTATGTTTGTCGGGAACTACAAGCGAATTATTGATAAATTGATCTTTATAGTCGTTAATAAAAAAAGTCAGGTACTCTGTATTGTTTGGTTCTTTAATTGTTGTGATTAAGAAGTTTAGCAAATCTAAGTTAAAAATTTCAACTTCTGTCCCACCTGGAAGATCTTTGTTATTAGAATATTCTAAATTATTTTTTAAATGGAAATTAATTAATCTATCTAAATAAATTGGATCAATTAATATATCATCACCGGTTATTCTTACTGCGATATTTATTTTAAATTTTTTGGCAGCATCGTACATTCTTTTAAGAACATTTTTTTCATCTCCTCTGAACGTTAAAACCTTATTTTTTTTTGCTACTTTAATTATTTTGTTATCTTCTTTATTCTTAGGAGTTGCAACAATGATTTTATTTATTCTTTTTGACCTCTTAATTCTTTTAATGAGGTGCTCAATTAAAGTTTCACCATTAATTCTTTTTAGAGCTTTACCAAGAAGTCTTTTAGATTGGTATCTAGCTACAATTATCGCTGCAATATTATTTTTAAACAAAGATTTTGTTACACTTATTTGACCTCGAACTTTTTCTTTAATGCTTCGATCTTTAAAATTCTCTATAAAATTTGGAGCTATTTCTGGTGAAGATGGTCTTAACATTATCAGATTATTTTTTTTTACTTTTGTATTAGCTTTTAAATTTTTTTTTGTGAACCAAATTTTCTTTACTTCATTTCTATATTTTTTTTCACCACTACTGAATGAGAATAAATTAGAACCAAAACTTCTTTTTACTTTTTCAAAGTTGTTTAGAAAGATTTTAAGTTGATCAGGTTCAATCGAGGAGTAATAGTCAACTCCTTTGTCTGATCGATTAAGAGTAACATGTTTTTCAATAAAGTTGATATTCATAGATAGAGAAACAAATGGAATTATCGAGCTCATTTCATTATCTCCGGCAATATGGTCCTGATAGCCGTAAGAACAGTTATTTTTAAAAATTTTTTTAAAAAGCAATATCCTGTTTAAATTTGTATCTTCAACTTTAGTTGGATAGGATTGATATCCATGCATTAATACAGGTTTGATACTGAATTTATTACAAATTGAAACAGCATAGGAAATTTCTCTTAATGTGCTACCGCCCGTTGATAAAAAAATCTTTTTCTTATTAACTTTGTATAGTTTATCTAGTAAATTTCTATTGATTAAATCTGAAGAATGAATTTTAAATCCATCTACATATTTATTATTTGCTACTACGAAGGATTTTTCTCCAAATATATCGCAATATATTTTTGAATTTTTCTTATTAATATTTTTAAAAATTTTATTCCACTGAGATGAACTAAAAGATTGATTTTGAAAGTGATTATATCTTTTGTGAGATTTATGCAGTAACTCATCTGCAAAATAAACCTGAAATTTAATCGCATGTGCACCGGAATTAATACATTTATTCCCCAAATTTATTGCGTTGATTGCGCTACCTTGGTGAGAATTTGCAATTTCTGCAATGACTTTGGTGCTATTCACTAATTTATTTTTTTCCACTTGTAAGTTTCTTTAAAAGGGCAGACTTTGCAAATATCTATAGACCCTGCTTTATTTTCGATGTGTGCCCTTCTTACTTTATTAATGTCTTCGCCGTGCCAGATTTCTTTCAAATTTTGAACTTCTTTTTTTGGTAAATTATTTTTTTTTGGCATTTCTAAATTCATCATTTCAAAACCTTTAGATTTATTATCAGCTTTATCTTTTACTTTTTTATATTCTTTCTCTCCATTGCTAAAACCCGATTTATCTAAATAACCAACAGTGTGTGTCGCTCCCCAATCGTAACAACACATGCCTACTTTCCCATCATAAGTAGTTAGAAGTCTTTGAAAAGGCTGTTCACAAGGCAATCTGCCCTCCGAAACAAATATATTGTTTTTTGAATCTTTCATTAAAACAGCATCTTTGCCATAATTGTTCATCAATTCTTCTTTTTTGTTTTTGATTTCTTTTTCAAATTTTTTATCAAGATCGCTTAAATTTCCGCCTCGTTCCGTATATTGTTTTACCGAAACTTCATCTACTATATCCTTAAATAATTTAAAATATTCCTTTTGAACTTTTCTAGTTTCGTCAGTAAGTATCATTTGAATTTTTGTCCTTGGGAATGGTGAGTTCATTTTTTTTCTAATTTTACTAAAATTTGAAATATTCCTATAAATATCATCAAAATTATTTTTATTAAATCTGCCTGGACGCATTTTCTCATAGGTCTCTTTTGTTCCACCATCGAAAGAATAAATCATTATATCGAGACCAGATCTTATGATTTCTTCTGACATTTTTTCAGTAAGTTTTGTGGCATTTGTATTTATTATTGTTTCCAAAATTCCTTTTTTTTTGGCATGATCAATTATTTTTGGTAATTGTGGATTTAAAAGTGGTTCACCTCTCCAATTAAATTTCATCGAGGGAACTTGTAACTCAGCAGCTTGATCAATTAAATTAAAGGCAAGTTCTTTGCTCATAATTTTGTCGGGCGTTGAAATATATTGCCTATAACAAAAACCACATGCAAGATCACAAACTGATGCTACTTCTAAATCGAAACATAAAGGATTCATATTCTCTTTTTTAAAACTTTTACCGTGTAATCTTTTTTTAAAAGAATTAATTGGCTGATTTTTCCAGCTTTTTCGATAAGTTAGGTAATCTTTTGTAAATTTTTGTAGAACTAATAATTTTTCCTCATCATTTTTCCCTTCAGTTTCATATGCATAAGCTTTATTTTTATTCATATTGTTTATCATCCATTTAATTCTCTCATTTTCACCGCCAGTTAAACTTTCTATTGCTAATTTTCTTGAATTATCATCAGATTCTGACTGAAAATCGCAACCAATTCCCACAATTTTAATTTTTGATTTAGACATTTTTGTTAAAAAATAATTTTTCTAATTTTAAAATATTTCTTTTGGCTTTTTTTCCGATTACTTTTGAATATAATCTTGCGTCAATACCAACGTTTGGTCTAAGACTTATCAAATCTTTTTCCTCAAT
>MDTB01133369.1_pt1 | contig 13256 bp, 16 predicted proteins | sample 811161 | NCBI WGS metagenome assembly MDTB01 (sample SAMN05326650, study PRJNA326480) | marine metagenome | isolation source: seawater | place: Mediterranean Sea | collected 2009 | reverse complement strand
TAAAAACTCTGATGCAAGAAGTGCTCCTTTAGAATAGGACTCTCTTGATGACGATTTGTGAGTCAATTCTATTACCTCTCCAGTTCCAGCAAAAATAACTGAATGTTCTCCAACTATGTCGCCCCCTCTGATAACAGAAAAGCCGATTTCATTTTCTTTTCTAGGGCCAATTCTTCCCTTCCTGGTGAAACAATAATCGCTTGCTTCTTGATTTTTTCTAACAGAGGTAATGATTTTTGCCATTTCAAGAGCAGTTCCAGAGGGTGCATCAACTTTCCCTCTATGATGTGATTCTAGAATTTCAACATCATATTCTTTGTTGAAAAATTGAGATGCTAATTCCAACAATTTAAAAGTAATATTTACTCCAGGACTCATGTTGGGAGAAAAAACAGCCCCATATTCTTTTGCAAAGGTAACAATTTTTTCCCTATCCTTATCAGTAAATCCAGTTGTACCAATCACAGCTGGGATGGAGCATTTTTTGCAGAAGTCAAGTAAATCAATAGTGGAGGCTGGAAGAGTAAAGTCAATCAAAACGTTCGGGGATATGTTCGAGATTTTAGTTAAATCAGATGTAATTAGAACTCCAGAAGTCTTTCCGAGGAATGCTGCAGCATCACTGCCAATAAAATTTGAGCTAGGATGATCAAAAGCCGTAACGAGTTCAAAAGAATCATTTGATATGATTTGGGAAATGACAGACTGCCCCATTCTCCCACTAGCACCGGAAACAGCAACTTTTAAAATCTTTTTATTTTTATTTTTATTTTTATTTTTATTTTTTAACATAATTAGTACTTCAAAGTTACTTTGGAAGTATTTTGGTTTCCAGTGAGCTTTCAACAGCCTTTCCATCCCAACTGAAAAGTTGATTATCAACAAATTCAAGAAAAAAAACTCTATTTTCCCTAATTCCGTCATTTTTTTTGATGTCAAAAATGTAATCCCATCGGTTTGGATTAAAGGGGTCAACTAAAAGAGGAGTTCCTAAAATTGTTACTACTTCTTTTTTTGTTAAACCTTTTCTAAGTCGAAGAATCATATTTTCACCAACGTAATTACCTTGAACTATGTCGGCCTTGTAAGGGGTCAACCACTTGGGTTTTGATTTTTCAAGAAAGCTAATCACTTTTGATTCCTCACTGTCAGAGCTATTTAACAAAGAGCACGAGCTAATCATCATTAACAATAAAAAAGAAAATTTTTTAAAACAAGCAAAAATTTTATTTGGCATAGTGATAAATTTCATAGTATTTATAGTATCCTACAATTTTGTTAATTAAATGTCATATGATTGTGAGCGGTGAATACGCAGCTGATTTAAAGAATACTGGACTACGGGTAACGACAGCTCGTGTCAGCATCCTTGAAGTTTTCGAAAAATCTAACTCTAGGCATCTTACCGCCGACGACGTATTTAAGGCACTGATAAAAAACTCGACCGATATTGGGCTTGCCACAGTTTACCGTGTTCTTACTCAATTTGAGCAAGCTGGAATACTAGTTCGATCTAATTTTGAATCGGGTAAGTCTATATATGAATTAAATGAGGGTCACCATCATGACCATTTAGTCTGCATTGAATGTGGCTCAGTGGAGGAGTTTATTGATGAAAAAATAGAGGACAGGCAAGATCAGATAGCCAAAGAGAAGGGGTTTTTAGTAAAGGACCACTCACTTACACTTTACGGTTCATGCGTAAAGAATAACTGCCCAAACAAAAATTTAAAATGAGTGTCTTTTTCAATGGCTATAAACATAGATGAATTAATCGAAAAAGTAGAGATTCTAATAAACAACAACCAACGGCTGAAAGAAGATAATTTAACTTTGCGAAAAGACCTTGATCTCAAAGAAAAAGAGTGTAAGAAATTAACTCAAAGGATATCTTTAGCTTCGAAAAAAATATCAAACTTTCTCTCCTTAAGACAGTAACTAAAATGTCTTTACTAAAATAAATGTCCAGCGATGATACTGTTACAGTTTCAATCCTAGGTAGGAAATACCACTTTGTTTGTCCCAAAGACGAACATGAAATGTTTCACGCATGCATAGCATTACTAGACTCTAGAATGAGAACAGTGAAAAACAAAAGTCAAGTTCACACAACTGAAAGGATTGCCATAATGGCTTCATTGACTTTAGCAAGGGATTTCTTGAATTCTGGAAAAACTGCCGACGTAGACAGAGAAAAAAAATTACACCATCTGGAAACTATCATTAATGAGGCGCTAGCACCACAAGAAAAACTTTTTGATTAAGCCTCTTGAAGTTCCTTTTTTTTAAGTGAGGAATTTAGCAATAAAATACCGAAAAAAATCATTGGTAAACATAATATTTGACCAAGTGTAAAATTTAAAAACAAACCCAAGTATGCATCTGGCTCTCTAAAAAATTCAGCAATGAAACGAAAAACACCATATAAAATTAAAAATGATGCTGAGTTAGTTCCAATTGGTAGTTTTAATTTTGACAAATAAAATAAAATTAAAAAAAGCAGAAAACCCTCACCCATAGCTTGGTATATTTGAGACGGGTGTCTAGGATCTAGCGTACCGGATTGAGGGTATATTACTGCCCACGGAACTAACTTTATATCTGCGACTCTTCCAAAGAGTTCACCATTAATAAAATTACCAATTCTGCCAAACATTAACCCTAGAGGTACCAAGGGTGAGACAAAATCAGTTACCGTTAAAAATCTAATCTGAAAAGTCATTTTTTGACTTTTTAAGATTTTTCTCTTACAAAATTTTGGTTTATTGTAAGTAAAAACCAACAAAGAGAAGATTACTCCTAAAAGACCTCCATGAAATGACATTCCACCCTGCCAAACAGCAAATATCTCGATTGGATTAGTAAAATAATATGATGGATTATAAAATAAGACATACCCCAACCTGCCGCCTAAAATAACACCCACAACTCCATACATTAAAAGGTCATCAAGATCTTTCTTGTATATTCCTACAAACTTAAAACTTTGCTTCAACTGTCTTTTTCCAAGTAGCAGGAATGAAATGAAAGCCAAAAGATACATGATGCCGTACCATCTGACTGGAAAAGGTCCAAGCCATATTGCGATGGGGTCAAATTCAGGGTGTACAAATATTTCGTGCATTTTATCAAGTTTTTAATTAAAGAAAAATGTTATAAATCAAACTAGGTGAATTTATAAATTAAACAACAATTTTAGAAATTGCAATTGACATGAAAGAACTTCGTTCAAAAAATATTACAAAAGGTCCATCCAGGGCTCCTAACAGATCTATGTATTACGCTATGGGTTATAAAGAAAAAGACTTTGATAATCCGATGGTTGGTATAGCAAATGGTCAATCAACAATAACACCCTGTAATAGCGGTTTACAAAGATTAGCTGAGGCTGCAAATGAAAGCATAAAAATCTCAGGTGCTAATCCCCAGATGTTTGGAACACCAACTATTTCAGACGGAATAAGTATGGGCACTGAGGGAATGAAATATTCACTTGTTTCTAGGGAGGTAATAGCTGACTGCATTGAAACTTGTGCAAATGGACAATGGATGGATGGGGTCTTAGTGATCGGGGGATGCGATAAAAATATGCCCGGAGGGATGATGGCAATTGCAAGAGTTAATATTCCTGCAATTTATGTTTATGGAGGAACAATTAAGCCGGGAGAATATAAAGGAAAAGACTTAACTATAGTTTCTTCCTTTGAAGCTGTTGGTCAATTTGCTGCAGGAAAAATCGACGAAAAAGAGCTTTCAGAAATTGAGAAAAGATCTTGTCCTGGATCGGGATCATGTGGAGGTATGTTCACTGCCAATACTATGAGTTCTGCATTTGAAGCTATGGGAATGAGCTTGCCATTTTCATCTACAATGGCGAATGAAGATGTCGAGAAGGTTTCAAATGCAGCTTTGTCTGCAAGAATATTGGTTAATGCCATTAAAAATCAAATTTTGCCCAGAGACATCATAACCAGGAAGTCCATAGAGAATGCGGTCGCTGTTGTCATGGCTACGGGTGGATCCACCAATGCGGTTCTTCACTTCTTGGCAATTGCCAATGCTGCTCAAGTTCATTGGACAATTGATGATTTCGAAAGAGTAAGAAAAAAAATACCAGTCATCTGCGACCTCAAACCCTCTGGTCGTTTTGTAACCACTGATTTGCATAAAGCTGGTGGTATTCCTGCTGTGATGGAAGAATTACTAGAAGCAGGTCTTATAAACGGAGATTGTTTGACTATTACTGGTCAAAGTGTTGAAGAGTCTATTAAAGAAAATTCAAGAGGAATTCTTGATGACAGAGGAGTAATCAGAAAACTTAGTAATCCACTATACTCGGAGGGACATTTAGCAATTCTAAAAGGAAATATCTCTCCTGAGGGATGTGTAGCGAAGATTTCAGGATTGAAAAGTCCAAAGATAATTGGTCCTGCTAAAGTTTTTAACTCAGAAGATGAGGCGATGGAAAACATCTTACAGAGAAAAATTGTGGCTGGAGATGTTGTTGTAATTAGATATGAGGGACCTAAAGGTGGGCCAGGCATGCGTGAAATGCTAGCTCCTACCTCAGCTTTAGTTGGTCAGGGTTTAGGGGAATCTGTTGGCCTAATCACTGATGGAAGATTCTCAGGAGGAACGTGGGGAATGGTTGTTGGCCACGTATCACCCGAGGCATATGAGGGGGGATTAATAGCACTTATAGAGAACGGAGATCTAATAACAATTGATTCCAAAAAACAACTAATACAACTTGAAGTTTCTGAGAAAGAAATTGAGAATAGAAGAAAAAATTGGCAAACTCCAGAAAAGCGATACAAATCAGGAGTTTTAGCTAAATATGCAACTTTGGCTTCCCCTGCTAGTTTGGGGGCTTACACTTGAATAATTAAATAGCTTTAATTTGAAAAAAAATAATACTAATTCCAAAAAAATTTTTTTATATTTTTAACAAAAATATTTTATGAAAATAAAATTTTAGAAAAAAACTAAATGGATGTTCTTCTTCAACAAATTATCAATGGTCTAATTTTAGGTAGTGTGTATTCTTTAGTGGCTCTAGGTTACACAATGGTTTATGGAATTCTACAGCTTATAAATTTTGCCCATGGTGAAGTACTCATGTTTGGAGCAATGGTTGCCCTTTCCTTGATTAGTTTTCTTCAAATTATTTTTCCAGGGATTCCTGGAGTTCTCTTGCTCTTTTTTTCATTGATTACTGCTGTGCCAACTTGTGCACTCCTAGCTGCAGGTATTGAAAGAGTTGCTTATCGCCCGTTAAGAAAGGCTCCACGGTTAGCGCCATTGATAACTGCAATTGGAATTTCAATCATCTTACAAACACTAGCAATGATAATATGGAGCCCAAACCCTAGAGTATTTCCTGACTTATTACCCATTGAGACAATCAAATTTTTTGGAGCTGTTATTTCTCCAAAACAAATTTTGATTATCATAACTGCCGCTTTTTCTATGATTATGCTTATGTTTTTTGTAATGAAAACCAACTTTGGAAGGGCTATGCGGGCTGTCTCAGAAAATCCTGAAATTGCGTCATTGATGGGAATTTCTGTCAATAAAATTATTTCCATTACTTTTATGCTAGGTGCTGCTCTTGCAGCAATTGCAGGCATTTTAGTTGCTCTAAACTATAATTTTGTTCATTTTACAATGGGATTTATTTTGGGTTTAAAAGCATTTACTGCAGCAGTATTAGGCGGTATTGGAAATTTAGCTGGTGCTGTTTTAGGAGGTTTGCTGTTAGGATTGATTGAGAGCCTGGGTGGAGGTTATTTAGGAGATATAACAGGAGGGTTTCTCGGAAGTCATTACCAAGACATTTTATCTTTTGGAGTTTTGATTTTGGTTTTAATTATTCGACCCTCGGGGATTCTCGGGGAGCGAGTCTCCGATCGATCATAGAAAATCATGAATCAACTATCAAAAAAAAATAAATGGATAGTTTTGACTTTATTGATAATTATTCTTTTACTTCTACCTTTTTTTGCAGGAATTTTTGGTAATGCATGGATAAGAATCCTAGCATTTTCTTTGTTATATATCATGCTTGCATTAGGGTTGAATATTGTTGTTGGTTACGCAGGCTTACTTGACCTGGGCTATGTCGCTTTTTACGCGGTAGGGGCTTATTTTTACGCCTTGTTAACTTCCCCGCATTTACACAATCAGTTTGTTTTTATTAGTCAGGTGTTTCCATTAGGATTTGGCCTTGGTAGCATAACAATAATTTTGATGGCAGCTCTCGCAGCTTCTTTCTTCGGAATTATTCTAGGTTTTCCAATACTTAAACTACGTGGGGATTATTTAGCTATAGTCACATTGGGATTTGGTGAGATTATTAGAATTTTTCTAAATAACTTAAACTCCCCCATCAACATAACCAACGGCCCCCAAGGCATTGGAGGCATTGAACCAATTAGTGTTTTTGGAACTGAATTATCAAATTCATTAACTATTGGTTATTTAAGTATTCCTTCAGTTCAATTACATTATTATTTGTTTTTGGTTTTTGCGCTGATCATCATAGTTATCAGTTTTAGACTAGAAAACTCACGCATAGGAAGAGCATGGTTAGCTGTTAGGGAAGACGAGATTGCAGCAAAATCTATGGGGATTAACACTCGTAACATTAAACTATTAGCCTTCTCCCTAGGTGCTTCCTTTGGAGGGATATCCGGTGCCATGTTTGCGGCATTCCAAGGTTTTGTTTCTCCTGAAAGTTTTATTTTGATGGAGAGTATTATTATTGTTGCAATGGTGGTTTTGGGTGGATTAGGTAACGTCTACGGAGTAATTGTTGGCGCAATTCTTTTATATGCAATTCCAGAAATTTTGCGATTAATAGCAAAACCGATTCAAGATACGCTGTTTGGATTTGAACTAATTGCACCTGAGGCTTTGAGAATGCTTCTTTTTGGAACCTCAATGGTGCTCATCATGCTGTATAGACCTCAGGGTATTTTCCCAAGGGTTCAAAACAAGACGGATTAATTAATGTCAGATTACTTACTTCAAGTTGAAAATGCCAATAAAAAATTTGGAGGGCTGGCAGCTCTAAAAAATGTGAGTATCGACGTCACAAATAAAAGTATTTCTGGTTTAATTGGACCCAATGGAGCTGGAAAAACAACTCTTTTTAATGTTATAACTGGCTTCATTACCCCCGATTCCGGACTATTTAAACTAAATGATAAAAATTACTCACCAAAATCTATTCATGAAGTATCAAGAGCAGGGATTGCAAGAACATTCCAAAATATTCGCCTTTTTTCACAAATGACGGCGTTAGAGAATGTCATGGTTGGCAGACATTTTCATACAGGAGGAATACATACTGGAATTTTAGGTAGCCTTTTGAGAAGTAATAAATTTAAAAAAAGTGAAACCCAAATAAGAAAAACATCAATTGAATTACTAGAATTAGTTCAAATTAGTGACAAAGCCCACTTTATTGCTAATACACTCTCCTACGGAGACCAAAGAAGGCTTGAAATAGCTAGGGCCTTAGCAACCGAACCAATGTTATTGGCACTTGATGAGCCTGCAGCAGGCATGAATCCGACAGAAAAGGAAGATTTAAAAAACTTACTTTTAAACCTCAATAATACAGGGATTTCAATTCTATTAATTGAACACGACGTCAAACTCGTGATGGGATTATGTCAAGATGTTTATGTTCTTGACAGAGGAGAAATAATTTCTTTCGGGAAACCAGAAAAAGTTAAAGCAGATAAAAAAGTAATTGACGCTTATTTAGGAAAATAGCGATTAAATGCAACCTAACCTACCATTGACCCCATTTTTGGAAGTAAAAGATTTATCTATTAGTTATGGTGGTATTAAGGCTATCAGAAGTATTAGTTTTTCCATTTTAAAAGGACAAAAAGTTTCTCTCATTGGTGCTAATGGTGCAGGAAAGTCAACAACTCTCAAGGGAATATGTGGTCTAATTAAACCGTTAAAAGGATCAGTAATATTTAACGGAAGCAACGTAAATAAATTTTCGGCTGATAAAAGATCAAACCTTGGCATAATTTTAGTGCCTGAGGGGAGAGGAATATTTTCCAGAATGACTGTATTTGAAAATCTTCAAATTGGGGCTTTTAGTCGCCAAAAAGAAAACCTGCAAGATATAAATTTGGATATAGAAATTCAAATCGATCAATTCCCTAGACTCAAAGAGAGACTGAATCAATTAGCTGGTACTCTTTCGGGAGGAGAACAACAAATGCTTGCTATTAGCAGAGCACTTATGGCTAAGCCAAAATTACTGTTATTAGATGAACCCTCAATGGGGTTAGCACCCATTCTTGTTGATCAAATATTTAATGTTATCGACACTATAAATAAAGATGGTATTACAATTTTAATAGTAGAGCAGAATGCTAAAAGAGCCATCGAGATTAGTGATGTGACAATCATAATGGACTCCGGAAATATCACTCAAATAGGCAAATCCAGTTTAATAATAGATGACCCTAAAATACAACAAGCTTACTTGGGTCTTTAAAACTTATTGGATTTTGAATAATGCAAACTTATGAATTTAAACATAACAGACCAAGACTTTTGATAATTGGCTACGGAGATATAGGCAAAAGAATACTAGAGCAAAAACTCACTTATCCAAACTCAACAAAGAATAGAGACAATTTTTTTGAGCATTTTAAGACAATAATAGTATCGAGACATGGCTTTGGAGATTTAACTGATAAAAAAGCACGTATTTTAAAAAATAAAAAGATTATTGAACTGAAATTGGACTTAGATACTAAAAAAAATGTGAGAAAAATTGCTCAGTTACCTACTCACATCATTATTTTAATTCCACCTAAAAGGTCCAATTTAGAAAATAGTGATTACAGAATGAAAAATTTTTGTTCATATCTTAAAGCCAATAAACAAAGCAAGAACTTTAGGGGGGTTTATATCAGCACTACTGGTGTTTACGGAAATACTGATGGAGATATTGTGGATGAAACTTTTCGTTGTAAACCTAAACAACCTAGGGCAAAAAGAAGATACTTAACTGAACAGATCTTCAAAGGCAAACCTAAATTTCATATTTTAAGAGTGCCCGGAATTTACGCAAAAGATAGATTACCAATAGAAAGATTAAAAAAAAGACTACCTGCATTGATTTCTTCGCAGGATGTTTACACTAACCATATACATGCCGAGGATTTAGCAAAAATCTCTTTTATTAGTCTCTTTAGAGGAAAACCTTGTCGAACTACAAATACAGTTGATAATTGCAAAATTAAAATGGGGGATTATTTTGATGAAGTTGCAAACGCATTTAAGCTAAAAAAACCCCGCAGAGTGAGTAAATCACAAATGAAGATACTTGAAATGGAAAAAAAAATTAGCCCCATGATGGCTAGCTTTTTTGAAGAATCCAGAAAACTAAAAAATGAAAGATTGCAAAATGAACTAAGGATTTCTTTGGAATTTCCCAGTGTTGTAAATTATTTGAAAAATCTCACAAAGAAATAGATATTTACTCCCCAACAAAAGCCCTTTCAATAACATAGTCACCAGTTCTGCCTAAACCCGGAGAGATTAAGAAACCTCTCTCGTTAAGTATTTCAGAGGTCTCTTTAAGCATCTCTGGGCTCCCACATATCATAGCTCTATCATCTTTTGGGTTAAGCATTGGCATGTTGGTATCTTTGAAAATAGTACCTTTTTTAATAGCGGTTGTGAGTCTTCCGGTATGAGAATAAGCCTCGCGAGTTACTGTTGGATAGTAAATCAATTGCTTTTTAACCTCATCACCTAAAAACTCGTCATTAGGTAATTCTCTTTGAAGATAAGTTTCGTAAGCAAGTTCGGCGGATACTCGTACTCCATGGACTAATATAATGTTTTCAAACTTTTCATAAGTATCAGGGTCTCTAACAATGCTCATAAAAGGAGCCAATCCTGTTCCTGTCGAAAATAAATATAATCTTTTTCCTGGGTTTAAATCGTCCAACACTAAAGTTCCAACAGACTTTTGACTGACCAAAATACTGTCTCCTGGCTTAATATGTTGAAGTCTTGAGGTTAGGGGTCCATCAGGAACTTTTATGGATAAAAATTCGAGATGTTCTTCATAATTTGGGCTAACTACACTATAAGCCCTTAAAAGGGGCTTACCATTAACCTCAAGGCCAATCATCAGGAAATGACCATTTTTAAATCTTAAGCTTTTATTTCTAGTGGTGGTAAAAGAAAATAGTGTGTCTGTCCAATGCTTAACGTCTATAATCTTTTCGGTATTACAAATTGCCATGGTTTTAGTGTCTTTTTAGTCTGATAGTGCATGATATTTTAGGTCAGCCTTTGAAACTATGTTCAGTGCTTTCTCATTTGTAGATTTAAGTATAACAGGAGGTGCAACTCCTTCTTCAGCTGCTTCTTTCCATCTAGAAGCGCAGACACACCATTTATCACCCACTTTCAAACCTGGAAAATTTAACTCGGGTCTAGGTGTAGACAAATCATTACCTCTGGAAATTGAAAACTGCAAGAAGGATTGAGTAACTCGAACACAAACAGTGTGACTCCCTGAATCGTGATTATTGGTGTTACAGCAACCATCTCTGAAAAAACCCGTCAAAGGTTCTAAACTGCAGGGTTCCAGCCTTTCTCCCAAAACATTTTTAGCCGACAAATTAGTCCTTTACATATAATTTTGATTTCTAGACAAGGTCGCCAACTAAAGAGGTGCGAATGTTAGATGGGAGAGGATCGATTGCAACTGAATATTGATCATGATCAACACCAATTGCAATTGATACACCGTATTTTAAGGCCGAAACCATGTCCTCATTGAGTTCAAATCTCAAAAAATGAACTGCAGATGTTTTTTCTTCATTCGATCTATCTAAATCTTCATCGGCAATACTAAAAACCTTATCACACCCCTCTACTCTAACCCAAACATTATGTTCTATTTTCTTTAGAGCCTTTAATTTCTCTCTTCGAATAGTTTCGTCAGGATACTCTATCATCATAGTACACTTGAAATTCTTACCATCAGGAATTAGCGGATTATATGCCTCTAGTTCCTCCATGATTCCAGAAGAATCAAATGTTTTCTCAATTCTAAGCATTTCTTGAATTTGATAACGAACTGTTTTTTCATCTTCAAAAATGAGAGTAATGTGGTCGCCTAGGGATATTCGCCTATTTTTTTTGTGCTCTAAAACTTCAGCACGAAAATCTTTACGAATTTTGGAATAGTGTTCAAGAGACCATAGTGTTTCTTTTTGTAATTTTGCTATCATTTTTTTTCTTTTTTCCTTACTAAGTTTAATTTTAAAAATATGTATCTGTTATTTGTTTAATCCATATGCCTGAGCCAGTAAGGTCAGTGGGTGACTTACATAGGTTTCTGAGCCATCATTACTATCATTTACACCTTGCTGAATATGATGAGCAGCCAACTGACAATCAGATGCTAATACAACTTTTTTATCATTTGCTATATTTGGGTGGCCTTTCATTTTTCTAAAAACAGGCTTTCCAATTTTCATTGCCGTCTTGTGAAACTCCTTCTTTACACCCCAAGTGCCAGCATGACCGGAACATCTTTCGACAGTATTTATAAAGGTATCAGGAACCATCTCTAGCGTTTCTCTTGTTTTTTGACCAACATTTTGAACTCTTAAATGACAGCTTACATGGTATGAGATATTTCCCAAACTTTCTTTAAAGTCCGTGTTAAGTAATCCATCTTTGTTACGTAATTGTAAGTATTCAAAAGGATCAAGCATTGCTTCCTGAACGGCCTTGACATCGTCATCATCGGGAAACATAAGTGGTAACTCTTGTTTGAACATAAGAGTGCATGAGGGTATTGGACTGATTATTGCGTAACCATCATTAGCTAGTTTAGCCAGCTGAGGTATATTTTCTTCCTTGAGTTTTGCAACGGAATCAAGGTCTCCTAATTCTAGTTTTGGCATTCCACAACATGATTGTTTTTCTACAACTAGATAAGGAATCTGATTTTTATTTAATATCTTAATTAGTGAATGACCGATTCCAGGCTCATTCCAGTTTACATAGCAAGTTGAATAAATTGCAATTTTGCCTAAAGATTTTTTGCCATTAAGTATTTTGAATTTATCTGAATTTTGCGCTGATTTTTGAAAGGGTTGGGACGTATATGTTGGTAACCAAGCATCCTTGTGCACACCAAAATATTTATCTCCTAAATTCCGAAAGGTTTTGTTTTTTGCAATTGAATTCACTACATTTACAACGACAGGAATAGAGGCAAGTTTACCATTGGCTGAAGTATTAGATAGTGTTTTATCCCTAAACTGTGTTTTAGTACCCTTTTTGAATTGTATTGCCTTTGCACGCAACATCGTATGTGGGAAATCAACATTCCATTCATGTGGAGGAACGTAAGGGCATTTCGTTAAATAACAAACATCACAAAGGTAACATTGATCAACAACATTCCAAAAATTTTTCTTGTCAACACAGTCAATTTCCCCTGAATCACCTTCATCAATTAAATCAAAAAGCGTTGGAAATGAACCGCACAAACTGACACATCTCCTACAACCATGGCATATGTCAAAAATTCTCTCCATCTCGTCGATACATTTTTTTTCATCGTAAAAGTCCTCAGACTTCCAATCCAATGCGTGACGTGTAGGAGCTTCTAGAGAGCCCTCTCGTGAAATCATAAATAATCCCCAAATTATTTAATGTTAAAAAAATGTCCATAACTAAAAATTAGAGTTATGGACATATGCTAGATATTATTAAGCATCAATTGTATCTAATGCTCTTTTGAACTTATTTGCATGAGACCTCTCGGCCTTAGCAAGTGTTTCAAACCAGTCAGCAATCTCGTCAAACCCTTCATCTCTTGCATCTTTTGCCATACCGGGATACATATCGGTATATTCGTGAGTTTCACCTGCAACAGCTGAAGCAAGATTTGATTGAGAACTACCGATAGGAAGATCAGTAGCTGGGTCCCCAACCTCAGCTAAATAGTCCAGGTGTCCATGAGCATGACCAGTTTCACCTTCAGCAGTCGAACGAAACAACATTGCTACCTCAGGATAACCCTCAACGTCAGCTTTGTTAGCGAAGTATAAATATCTTCTGTTAGCTTGACTCTCGCCAGCAAAAGCGTCTTTTAAATGTTGATGAGTTTTACTCCCTTTTAATTCCGACATTTTCTTCTCCTTAAATAAAAAATACAATATAAATATATTGATAGAAGT
>MDTB01159313.1_pt1 | contig 13257 bp, 11 predicted proteins | sample 811161 | NCBI WGS metagenome assembly MDTB01 (sample SAMN05326650, study PRJNA326480) | marine metagenome | isolation source: seawater | place: Mediterranean Sea | collected 2009 | reverse complement strand
GTTTCCAATAATGATAAGTTCTAAGTCAGCCATGAAATCATTTGTTCCAAATATTTCAAAATTTATTTGATTAAATTGTCTATATCTACCTCTTTGTGGCCTCTCTCTTCTAAACATCGGTCCTAAACCAAATATTTTTAAAGGCAGATCATTCAATAAATTATTTGTAATGGCGGCTCTGATCATTGGCGTTGTATATTCTGGTCGAAGTGTTAACATTTCTTCATTTCTGTCTTTAAAAGAATACATTTCTTTCAAAACAACATCAGATTGTTCACCAAGCGGTTTAGCAAAAAGTTCTGTAAATTCAAAAATTGGTGTTTCTAATTTATTGAAAGAATTTAATTCAGCTTTTTTTTTAACTATATTTTCAATAAGCTTATATTTTTTAATATCTTCTCCATAAATATCATGAGTACCTCTAACTGATCGTAATTTCATTTTATTTACCTAATTGAAGTTCTTTTGATTTTTTTCTAATAAGTTTTTCAAGATAGTTTTCAAGATCAATATTTTTAACAACATTATTTTTTTTACCGTTTAAATAGATCATATGTGTTCCATTTCCTCCACCAGTTACCCCAATATCAGTCATAGTTGCTTCACCAGGTCCATTAACGACACAACCAATTATTGAAACTGTCATAGGTGTTGAAATATCATCTAATTTTTTTTCTAAGTTCTTGACTGTATCAATAACTTGAAACTGTTGTCTTGCACATGATGGGCAAGAAATAATTTTTACTCCTCTATTTCTTAGACCTAAGCTTTTTAAAATTTCAAACCCAACCCTAACCTCTTCTTCAGGCTCATCCGATAAAGAAACACGGATTGTATCGCCAATTCCATTAAGAAGTAAATTTCCAATTCCAATAGAAGACTTAATAGACCCAGTGCGTGTTCCTCCAGCCTCCGTAATACCTAAATGCAATGGGTAATCACAAATTTTTGCTAATTCAGTATATGCTTTTATAGACATAAATATATCAGAGGATTTCACACTTATTTTAAAATTAGTAAAATCATTATCTTCAAGAATTTTAATATTTAATTTTGCACTCTCAACAAGAGCTTCAGGATTAGGTTCTGAGTATTTATCTAGGACCTGTTTTTCTAAACTTCCAGCATTTACTCCTACTCTGATTGAGCAATTATTATTTTTTGCTGCTTTTATAACTTCTTTAATTCTATCTAATGAACCTATATTGCCTGGATTTATACGTATACATGAAGCTCCATTATCAGCTGCTTCGATGGCTCTCTTATAATGAAAATGAATATCAGCAATTACAGGAACAGAACTATGCTTCACAATCTCTTTCAATGAATTTGATGAATCTCTGTCTGGAACAGATACTCTTACAACATCAACACCAAGTTTTGCAGATCTTTCGATCTGCGATATTGTTTCTTTTGAATTAGATGTAAGTGTATTTGTCATTGTCTGAACAGCTATAGGATTACTTCCTCCTATTTTTATATTTCCAATATTAATTACGCGTGTTTTTCTTCTATGTATTTTTTGATAAGATCTTAGCATTTTACTAATTTTTAAAACTATTATCTAATATTACTGAGTCTATAACTTCACCAAATTTACCAATTTTTCCAACAACATCTTGGTTAATCATAACTAGAATATTTCCTGCGTTTCCAGCGGTTACACTGTATTGGGAAGACATGTTATAACTATATTCCTCTCCTTTATCCATTAATTTACTTAATATAATATTATCGTAAGTATCTCTTATTTGTAACCAAGTAGGATTTAACAATCTTAATGTAATTATTTCTAAATTAATATTTTTATTTATTTTATTTGATGCAAGTGCACTTGTATAATTAAAATTTTCTTTGTATATTTCATCATCAGATTGGTTAATTGTATTTTGTATTAATTTATTACTATTTTCACGTTCAACTATTGGGACATAAATTTCTGGAAGATCTGGAACTAATGCAAATTCTATTGATTTGTTATCTTCTTTTACAAATAAAAAATAAAAACTTACAAAAATAAAAAGAGCTATTGAAGTTGGGAAAAAACTTTGAATTTTAAATGATTTATAATTAAAATTTGGTTTTTCTAATTTATCTTTAAAAAGATTTTTTTTGAGAGCTATTTGATTTTTAAATCTCTGAACAAATTCATTTGAGTCAATTTCAAGTAAATCACAATATGATCTTAAGTGACCAATATAAAAAACAATATCATAATTATTATCAATTTGATCACCTTCTATCATATCAATAATCTTTTTTGAAATATTTAACTCTTTAGATATTTTAGAAATAGAAATTTTTTTTGAAATTCTTAAAGATTTTATTTCTTTACCTACATTATTCATCTTTATTTTCTAAATTATAAGCATTATGTAAAGATTGAACAGCTATATTTGTATACTTTTCATCAATTAAAACGCTAATTTTTATTTCTGATGTAGATATTGCTAAAATATTTATTAAATTATCTGCAAGTGTTTTAAACATTTTTTGAGCAACTCCAGATTGAGACATCATCCCCATTCCAATTACTGATATTTTAGATATTTTTTCATCTGATTTTAAAGATTGATAGCCAATAAAATCAAGATCATTTTCTAAAATTTTTTTTGCATTAGAAATTTCAGTATTCGGAACAGTAAAAGTTATATTTGCACTTATTCCATCTTGAGAAATATTTTGTACGATCATATCAACATTTATATTTTTAGATGCTAAAAGACCAAATATTTTTGCAGATATTCCTGGTTTATCTGGTATTCCTGAAATAGTTATTTTAGACTCATTATTACTAAAACTTACTCCACTTACGATCTCTTTTTCTATAAGTTTTTTATCATCAAGGATTAACGTTCCAGGTTTGTTTGTTAGAGATGATAAAACTTGTAAAACTAAATTATTTTTCATTGCTAATTCAACAGACCTTGTATGTAATACTTTTGCGCCAGTTGAGGACATCTCCAACATTTCTTCAAAAGCTAATTTAGATATTTTCTTTGCTTTTGGAACTATGTTAGGATCTGTGCTATAAACACCTTCAACATCAGTATAAATATCACATCTATCAGCTGAAATAACAGAGGCAATTGCAACAGCGGTAGTATCTGAACCGCCTCTTCCTAGAGAAGTAATATGACCCTCGATATTAGTTCCTTGAAATCCTGCAAGAACGATTACGTCATTATCTTTTAAAAATTGCTCAATTCTTTTTTTATCAATATTTAAAATTTTAGCTTTTTGATGAAAATTATCAGTTATAATTGGAACTTGCCAACCAAGTAATGGGATTGACCTTATATTTTTCTTTTTTAATATAGCAGAAAGTAATGCTATCGTTACATTTTCCCCAGAAGTTAATAATAAATCATTTTCAATTTTTTCGCTTGAATCTATTTCATCAATATACTTTTGCATTTGATTAGTCACTCCTGCCATAGCGGAAAGAACAACAATTAATTTATTAGAAACAGACTCTTTTGCAACTATGTTAGCAACATTTTTAATTTTATCAATACTGGCAACAGATGTTCCCCCAAATTTCATTACTATAAGACTCATTGACTTAAACTATTATTATATTTATCTTGCTAATATAATTATTAGATTAAAAAACAAGAAGTTTGATGAAAACAAAATTAAATAATAAAGAATATGAATTATTTAATAATCTATCTAATGAATGGTGGGATGAAAATGGAAAATTTAAAATTCTTCATAAAATCAGACCTATTAGGGTGAAGTATATACTGGATCAAATAAATAACAAAAGTATAAAAAACTTAGATATTTTGGATCTTGGATGTGGCGGGGGTTTGGTTTGTGAGTCTCTATCTAGATTAGGTGCAAATGTTACTGGAATTGATTTTGTTAAAAATAACATTAATATAGCAAAACATCATGCAATAAAAAAAAAATTAAAAATCAATTATAAAATTGCTAATATAGAGACATTAAAAATTAAAAAAAAGTTTGATGTAATCATTATGTATGAGATATTAGAGCATTTAGAAGATTGGGAAAAATTTTTATTAAATATTAGTAAAAATCTTAATAACAATGGAATTTTAATAATATCTACAATTAATAGAAATATTTTATCTAAATTGACTGCAATAGTTTTGGCTGAAAATTTTTTGAAATGGGTTCCTAAAGGTACACATGATTATAACAAATTGATTAAACCAAAAGAAATAAATAATTGTATGAAAAAAAGAAATTTTAGACTAAAAAATTTGAAAGGTTTAACTTTTAATCCATTTGATATGAGCTGGAAATTAACAAATTATACAAACATAAATTATTTTTGCACATACTATAAACTTAATTAGTTTTTTTAGAAGAAAATGGTAAGGGTAAAATATCAATCTCCTCATCTATTAATTCTTTAGTTTGCTCTATAGTTGCTTCTCCATAAATTGATCTTTCTTTTGTTTCACCATACTTAATTTTTTTTGCTTCATCCGTAAATTTATCACCAACATAATCAAAATTTTCTTCAACAATTTTTTTTAATTTAGAAATATTTGACACAACAGTACTTTTTCTTCTATTTTTTTTTGAGTTACTTTTCTTATTTAAATTTGGCGCCATTAAACCTTTTTCAATTTTACTACTATCACAAAAAGGACAATTAATTAAATTTTTCTTTCTTTGGTTTGAGTATTCATTTGAATTTTCGAACCAACCTTCAAAATTATATTCACAATCAGAACATTTTAAATTAAAAATTATCATAGTATTTATATTATACTTTCCACTGATTTTTCAACTTTTAATAATTTATCAAAAGTACTTAATTCTAGAATCAATGTATTCTTTGGATAATTAAAGGTGCACTTTGAACCCTCTGGTAAAATTATTCCTGTCATTGGAATGCATTTATAATTGAATATTTTTTTTAAATTAGAACTTTCAATATCAATATTTATTACTTCATTTAATGGAATAATAAGTTTATTATATTTTATTATCGAATTAAAATTAATAATTTTTAAATTAAAATAAATTAATTTACCATTGATTTTACGAAATTCATCGTCACACTTAATCTCACTATCAACAGTATTTTCAATGTTAAAGATTAATTTAGTTATTTTTAAATTATCGATTATTTTGTACTTTAAAATTTCCAACAAAATGGGACCATTAATTTTTTTATTTATTAAAGGTAATTCTTGTTCTATTATATCTATAATCTTATTATGAATTTTTTTCATATAGTCATATTACACTCAAATTAAAAATGATAAATAAAAAATATTTAAAGTTGATTCGTTCATATAATAGATTTGATTTAAATAATTTCATATATAATAAAATTGCTGAAAGAATTACAGATTCTTTAGACTTATTAAAAATTGAAGTAAATAATGTTCTTGAAATAGGAATTAATGATAATTTAACAGTTAATTATTTAAAAAATAAATATGTAAGATCAAAAATAGATAGAGCTGACGTGTCAAGCTCTAAAGATAGAAATAATATAAATAATATAAAATTTAATTTTTATGAAATAGATATTGAAAATATTTATTTTAAGAAAAATTATTATGATCTTATATATAGTAATATTTTTTTACACCTTACAAATAATTTTGAAAAAAGTTTAAAAAACATATTTGAAAGTTTGTGTTCAAAAGGTTTTTTTATTGCCGTCTTACCAGATAAAGAAAATATGTATCAACTCCTAAACTCAATGTATGAAGCTGATTTATTTTTTTATAATGGTGCTTTTCAAAGGTTTAATCCAACACTTGAGGTACAAAATATTTTACCGGTTATGAAAATTTTAAATTTTGATTCACCTAGCATACATACAGATACAATTACTATTGATTATAAGATTTTTAAAAATCTCTTAAAGGATGTAAAAAATATGAATCTTTCATATTCTAATTTAGACAAAAAACAAAAATTTGAAAATAAAAATTATTTTCATAAATTAGAAGAAATCTATAAAAAAAATTATTATAATAAAAATTATGTTTTAAAAATAAAAATTAATGTTATTTCAGCTTGGAAAAAATGATTTTTAAAACTTAAGATCTATAATTGGCATTAATTCTTATGTATTCATCTGTTAAATCATTTCCATAAACAGTATGATTGATAAATCCACAATTTAAAATAACTGATATTTCTATGACTCTTTTTTTCATATATTTATTAAGTAAATTTAAATTAATTTTTTTACTAATAGATCCGTTTTCACATACTAAATTTTTTCCAAATAATACTTTGATTTTATTTTGATTAATATTTTCTTCTGATTTTCCAATAGCTGCAATAACCCTGCCCCAATTAGCATCTTCACCAGAAATTGCTGTTTTAACCAAAGGTGAATTAGCAATTGAAAAACCAATATTTTTTGCTTGTCTTATAGATCTGCTTTTTAAAATATTAATTTTTATTAGTTTAGATATCCCCTCACCATCCTTAACCACTTGAAGTGCAAGATCTTTCATAATTTCAAATATAGCATTATTTAATATTTTGTAATTTCTGTTTATTTTAAAATTGATGGTTTTATTATTAAGCGAAAATAAAGCAAGTGTATCACTTGTAGAAGTGTCACTGTCAGTTGAAATTGCATTAAAAGTATAATCAAGATTATCTTTTAATAATTTTTTTAACATTTTTTTTGACAATTTTGCTTCAATAAAAATATAAGCCAACATTGTTCCCATATTAGGATTAATCATTCCAGATCCTTTACAAATCCCATAAATTTTAAAATTATTATTTTTAATTTTAACTATTTTTTTTGAAATTTTAGGATAAGTATCAGTTGTCATTATAGCTTTTGCTGCTTCAAGAAGAGAGTTTGAATATTTTTTATTTATTTTAAATATCTGCTTTTTTATTTTATATGGATCAAAAATTTCTCCTATAATACCAGTGGACGAAACTAAAATTTCACTTTTTTTACAACCAATTTGCTCAGATATATAATCTGTATAATCATTGATAATTTTGATTCCATATTTTCCAGTATGGGCATTAGCATTTCCAGAATTTACAACCAGTACCTTTACAATCCCTTTATTATGATTTTTATCCCAAATTATAGGTGCTGATGGCATAGAAGTTTTAGAATAAACTACACTGACTTTTACAGGTTTTTCAAAAACTACTATTAGAAGATCTTCAAGTTTTTTTTTAAAACCTGCATGAAAGGTATAAATTTTGAAACCTTTTGGTATAAAATTATCATATTTTTTTGGAGTAAAAAAAGATCTGTTTTTTATGGACAATCTCTCATTACTACTTAAGTGTAAATCCTTTGTGGAAGATTTCTTCTTCATATGTTAACAGCCATTTAACATATTATGATTGGTATTGTTAATAAACTTTTTGGTGCCCTGGGATCTAATTCTTTAAAAAAATATAGTGTTTTTGTTGAGCAAGTTAACAAGTATGAGAATATTGTAAAAGAATTAACTGATGAACAACTTAAAGGAAAAACTGTTTTTTTCAGAGATCAATTAAATAAGAAAATTACCTTAGAGGCAATTCTTCCTGAAATATTTGCAGTAGTTAGAGAGGTTGCTAAGAGAACAGTTAAAATGAGACATTTTGATGTTCAATTAATAGGTGGAAAAGTTCTTCACGAAGGAAAAATAGCTGAAATGAAAACTGGTGAGGGGAAAACTCTTGTTGCAACTTTAGCAGCTTATGCAAACGCTCTAAATAATAAATCTGTACATATCGTAACAGTAAACGATTATTTAGCAAAAAGAGACTCAGAGTGGATGGGTAAAATATATTCATTTCTAGGCTTAAAAGTGGGATGTGTAACATCTGAGACAATTCATCAAGATAGGTCAAATCAATATGATAGTGATATTGTTTATGCTACTAATAATGAAATTGGTTTTGATTTTTTAAGAGATAATTTAAAAAATGATTATGAAACTCTTTGTTTTAAAAAGGATGCCTTTGCAATTGTAGACGAGGTCGACAGTATACTGATTGATGAGGCAAGAACACCATTGGTTATCTCAGCAGAAACAAATACTAATACTACCTTATACCCAAAAATAAATAAAATAGTTAAATTTTTTAAAGAAGAAGATTATGAAATAAATGAAGAAAGTAAAAGTATATTATTGTCAACAAAAGTAATGGAATTTGCTGAACAATTATTGAAAAGTGAAAATATTATTTCAAAAGGAACACTTCAAGATTTAGATAACATTACTCTTAATCATAATATTATTCAAGCCTTAAGGGCTCAAAAAATTTTTTTGAAAGATAAGGATTATATCATTAAAGATAAACAAATTATTATTATTGATGATCTTACTGGAAGACCGATGGAAGGTAGAAGATATGGCGATGGATTACATCAAGCAATAGAAGCAAAGGAGGGTCTAAATATCCAAAATGAAAATCAAACAATTGCATCAATTACTTATCAAAATTTTTTTAGAGGCTACCAAAAACTTAGTGGAATGACAGGGACTGCTTTAACTGAGGCAAAAGAATTTGAAGGTATTTATAATTTAGAAGTTGTAGATATTCCTCCAAATATTAAATTTAATAGAATTGATCAGAATGATCAAATTTATATGACAAAAAGAGAAAAATATAATGCAGTAATTAATTTAGTCAGAGAAAGAAATGAGATTAGTCAACCTATTTTAATCGGAACAACTTCTGTTGAAAATTCAGAAATTATTTCAAAATTATTAAATAAAGAAAATATAAATCACAAAATTTTAAATGCAAAAAATCATAAAATGGAAGCTGAAATTATTCAACAAGCTGGCATTCCATCAAATGTTACAATTTCAACAAATATGGCTGGAAGAGGTACTGATATTAAACTGGGAAATGAAAATGATGAACTTAAAAAAGATGCCATTGAAGCTGGAGGACTTCTAGTCATTGGTACTGAAAGACATGAAAGTAGAAGAATTGATAATCAACTTAGGGGCAGATCTGGACGTCAAGGTGATATAGGTGAAAGTATCTTTTTTTTATCATTAGAAGACGATCTAATGAGAATTTTTGGATCGAAAACTCTAGAGAGTGTACTTAGTAAAATTGGTTTAAATGAAGGTGAAGTTATAACGCACTCTATGATTTCTAAATCTCTTGAAAGAGCCCAGCAAAAAGTTGAGTCTCATAATTATGATATGAGAAAGCAAATTTTAAAATTTGATGATATCTTGAATGATCAAAGACAAATTATTTATCAAAACAGAAAAGAAATATTAACTACTAAAGATCAATCTAAAATTATTATGGAGATGATTGAAGATTTTGTAAATAATATAGTATTAGAATGTATTCCTCCAAAAAAATATAGTTCAGAATGGAATGCAAAACTTTTAAAGACAAAAACTAAAGAAATATTCAACTTATCTCTTCCAATCGAGGATTGGTTTAGTGAAGAAGGTGTGGATGAAGAAGAAATTAAAAAAAGAATTTATGATCAAGTTATTCAAAAATATAATGAAAAAAAATATACTTATTCTGAGGAATTATTAAAATTTGCTCTTAAAAGAGTAATGTTATTTCAAATTGATAAAGATTGGAGAGATCATCTTGCAGCAATGGACACACTGCGTGGAAGTGTAAATTTGAGAGCTATGGGTGGCAAAGATCCTTTTTATGAATATAAAAGAGAGTCTTTTGATTATTTTGATGAAATGCTATCTAACCAGGATGAAAGAGTTTTAAAAACTTTTTTTAGTTTAGAATTAGTAAATAATGATAATAAAAATATAAAGGATGAAAAAAATAATGAGAAAACAAGAAGAATAATATCAAAGAAAATAGGAAGAAATGAACCATGTCCTTGTGGGTCTGGAAGAAAATACAAACAGTGTCATGGAAGTTAAATATCCGATGTAATATTTAAATATTTATTTTTTCTCTTTTCAATCAAATCATTTGTTGATTTTTTTTTTAAATCTATAATATTTGTAAAAATAAATTTTTTTACTAATTCAGCTTGTGCGCTTGAGTTTCTATGTGCACCACCAGGTAATTCAGGAATAATTGAGTCAATAATTTTATATTCTTTACAATCTTCAGAAGTTAATTTTAGTGTGTTTGCTGCTCTTTGAGAAAAATCTGTACTTCTCCATAGGATGGATGCACAACCTTCAGGAGAAATAACTGAATACGTTGAATGCTCAAGCATTAAAACAATGTCGGATGCAGCTATGCCAATTGCACCGCCAGAACCCCCTTCTCCAATGATTATAGATATTGTTGGTGTTTTAACCTTTAGAAATGATAAAATTGAAGAAGCAATTGACTCAGATTGACCTCTTTCTTCAGCATCTTTGCCTGGAAATGCACCTGCTGTATCTACAAATGTTATAATTGGTAAATCAAATTTTTCAGCTAACAAAACTAGCCTTTGTGCCTTTCTATAACCCTCAGGTTTTGCCATTCCAAAATTATGTTTTATTCTACTATCCATTGTATTTCCTTTTTCAGTTCCAATAAAAACAATTGATTGATTATTTATTTTGGCAAAACCTCCAATAATTGCATGATCATCTGCGTATTTTTTATCACCATGCAAAAATAGAATGTCTTCAAATATAGTCTTTATATAGAATAAAGTATGTGGCCTATCATTATGTCTTGAAACTTGAACTTTTTGCCAAGGTTCTAGATTTGAATATATTTTATCAAATTTTATTTTTTTTTCATAATTTAATTTTTCTAGTTTTGATATATAGCTTACGTCTTTTTTATTTAAATTAATTATAAAATTGTCAATTTTTTCTATATCTTTTTCGAATTCAAAATAATTTATCATTTAATTAATTGATAATTTTTAAAAATTTCTAAAATAATATCTTTAATCAGAATTCCATTTTTATATTCTAAAAATCCTTTTAATAATAATTTTAAATGACTTGGGTGGATTTCATCCCAATCTTTATTATTTAGTGAGATTATTGAATAAATAAGAAATTTGTTTTGATTATTATTATTTATAGCTTGTTCAATGTTTTCTGTAATATGTAAAGAAGTTGTTTTCCTTTCATCGTAAATTTCTTCAAAGCTTTCAGGTAAATAATGGGTTTTATTTTTTAATAATATTTTAGATAAAATAAAAAATAATTCCTCACTATTCTCTCCGCTGTATCTCCTTAAATCTTCATAGTTATTATTCATTGTATCAATAATAGTATTAAGATCATTGCTAGAATGAAAATTAATTATGATATTAACCAATGTATTAATATCGTCTACACCATTAACTTTTTGATAAAATGTTATCCAATCTATCGCCTTATTCAAATTATTATTATTAATATAAGACATTGCTATTTGCGGACTATAATTTACGTAATCAGCTTTAATTTCCAATGAATTTAAAATAGTTTCAGTAAGTGAATATGCAATATTTTCTAGTTTATTTTTTTTAGCAAAATTCCAGAAATTTATTATAGCCTCCAGTCTTTCAGAAGGAAAAATTTGGATATTTATAAATTGAAAATGAAAAGCCATCAAAAGTTCTATTTCATTATTTAACTTAATAATTGTTTCACCAGAATTATTTAACTCAAATGAATCAAAGTCTACTGATTGATATAAAGCTGCAAGACTTTCTCTTGATATTGTGCCATTAATATAACTTTTGTTTGCTGCCTTTAATCTTAAATGTATGGGTGTCGATTTATTTAGTATTATTGGTATAGCAAGATTAAGTGGATCAATATTTAAAAAAGCTTCATTTAATGGTATTTCTCCAATTCTTGCCATTGCACTATATAAAAAAATTAAATCTGCGTCATAGTTATCGAATGACAATTCTTGGCTATAAGTTTCATTAGTTTTTTCATTTAACAATATTGAAAAAAGTTGCTGAAAATTTTTATCAATTTGCTCTTCAGTTTCGAGCATTATAGAATTTAATAATTGTGCTTCTGATTTTTTATCTTCAAGAATTAAGCAAAAAATTTCAATTTTATCTATAAAATTATTTTGTAAATTAATTTCTGAAACTAGCTTATTTTTGAAGCTACACACATTATCTAGTTGAGAAGTTGATAAATAATAATTTATCTCTAAAACGTTATAAAAATTTATATTTTCATCTCCTTCTAAATTTTTTGTTTTAATTAATGAGTATGATTTAGAAATATCACCTATGTTGTAAAAATATTTTACCATTGTATTAAATTTAGCTCTATTATTGATATCAGTATTATCAAAATTTAGGCTCAAAAGAAAATTTTTAAATTCACTTTGTAAGGAGTCTGATTTAATATTATTTGCATTGTTTAAAATTTGATTAAATTGAGTAGGACTTATTTTATCAAAAAAAATTTCTTCAGATTTAATATTGACAGCTTCAACAACATCATCATCATTTATTATATCAAGCTGTATTTGATTATTTTCACTCAAGTCCTCTGATATGGTAATATTTTTTTCTTTACTTTCACTATTGATTTCAGTGTTTACTTGATCTAAAACTATTTGATCTAAAGTTTGATTACCATGTAATTCGATTACTTCTGTTTCATTTGAAAATACTTTTACTGGAAAAACTAATATAAAAAAAATTAAAATAATTTTCATTTTATTTTTAGGGAATAAGACTCAGAAACTTCAGTTGATGGAACAGGAATGTCTACTAGGCTCAAACCTAAACCAATGAGAAAGAACATTGTAATAAAAATGTATAAAATATATTTATTTTTCATATATATTATTAAAAAAAAGATTAATATAGAAATATTTAATTTTTTTAAGTTTTTTCTTAATGCAATACAACTTTGTCAATAATAAGAAATATTAAAAATAATGTTAACTTTTAAAAAAAAATCAATAAAAAATGTCTGTTTAGTTGGGCTTATGGGTTCAGGAAAATCAGTAATCGGTCGTGATTTAAGTCAAATATTAAATATGAGATTTATTGATACAGATTTAGAAATTGAAAAAGAAATTGGCAAAAGTATTAATGATATATTTAGAAACCATGGTGAAGTTTTTTTTAGAAAGATAGAAAAAAAAATATGCTTGAAAGCACTTAATAATAAAGACACTATAATATCATTAGGAGGTGGGAGTATTTTAAATAGCAGTGTGAGAAATTCTATCAAAATTAATTCATATTCAATTTTTTTAAAAGTTGATGTTGATATTATCTTAAAAAGACTTATCAATTCTAAAAAAAGACCTTTATTAAATAATGGTAATAAAGAAGAAATATTAAAGAATTTATACAAGGAAAGAATTCAATATTTTAATAATACTGATTTAGTAATCTATAAT
>MDTB01144548.1_pt1 | contig 13258 bp, 16 predicted proteins | sample 811161 | NCBI WGS metagenome assembly MDTB01 (sample SAMN05326650, study PRJNA326480) | marine metagenome | isolation source: seawater | place: Mediterranean Sea | collected 2009 | reverse complement strand
TGGGCATCCAGACCCAGTTGCTTGCCCGACTGATCGAACACGCAAATCAATTGCACTTTATTACTATACAAAAGATCGACCTGAAAATGAGATGGCTGACCCTCATTCTACAACTTTTATAAAACGTCCGGGTGATCCTGATAATAAAGATTTAGATGATATGCGAAAACAGCGAAATAAGGGGCGTTTTAGCTCAAATATATAAAAAAAAAGCCCCATGTAGGGGCTTTCAAAATTGTTTTAATTTGCTTAATTAGTCATCACAAACTGAACATTTAATATTGTTTTCTTTGTATTTTTCTTTTTGTTTTTTTGTAAGTATTTCGAGAACATTTGTTTCAAAGTTTTCTTCGAGAGTAGCGAGATCACTTTTATGTTTCTTTTTTATTTTTTCATATTGCTCGGATTGTTTTTTTGTTAAGTTTAAATCTTTAATTGTCATTTCTTCTTTCGTATGACTGTGTGATTTCTTTTCATCGCCGACTCCGCATGAGCCACAATGTGCTTGGATTGTTGACGTGCCTACAATAATAAAACACAAAATTAATAGTTTTTTGATCATATTTTCCCTCATATTTTTTGATATATATTAATATTACAAGCTTTTTTTAATAAACACTATACTATTTAAAACACTCCAGATTTAAATTGATATGTTTCTCCGGATTTTTCTATTTTATACCAATTGTTTTTCGCATCTGTTACGTTTGTATTATCATTTCCATAATTCTCGATATCACAGTTATGAAAAAAACTCCCATCTAATATTGAGCTTTCTGAAATGATGTTTTTTTGTACTAAATAGCGTATGCCAGCACTTCCTCGACTTGCAATAGCACTCCCAATAATTTCGGTACTATTATCTTCCTGGTAGGCCTCTAACGCTTTTTTTAATAATTGATTTAATCCTGTTTCGCTTCCATAAATTTGAAAAAAACTAAAATATTCAGTTGTTCCTTCAACGATCCAATTTCCATTTGGGTTGCTATTTATTTTATCACTACATGATTCATTCCCTAAATCCTGTTGAAAGGCATGGTATAGTTCATGTACAACTAGCCCTTTTTGATCTTCGCTTGTCATGTTTGGGGTAAACCCCATCAGAATAATTCGATTTTGTTTGCAAATGGTTACCATGGTCGATGCATCGGCACCTCCTTCAATGTATCCTTTAAATCTATTGTATTCTTCTGTTTGCGTTGCTTCATCTGCACAGGTTGACTTTAGCCAGGTTTCAATCTCTGTTAGTAATTTATTTTTATTTTCAGTTGATATGATTACGTTATGTTTTTTAAACTTTTCGTCATAATCTGTTCCTAATTCGTCACCGACATCCCAGCCTGTTACTAATATATTTGCAACTTGCGATGACATTTTATTTGCAGCTGATGTAATCCAACTATTCATATCTGTTGTTGAAACAGTTGAACTTACATTAACAATTTTGATTTTAGAAGTATCTGTCGTTCCATTGTCATTTTTTGTCGAATCTGAACAGGATATTAAAATAAAGCTCATCAAAACAAAGCGGTTGAAATTTAGCATTTTCATACTTAGATTATACGTGTAAGGCTTTAAATTCTCACTATTTTTTAAGTTCTTTATTTAGGAAATTTAATTGTGTTTTAAATATGGTACTGTCTACATCACCAAACAGTTTTAGGATTGTTTCTTTGGTTTTATTGCAGTTGTTTTCATTTATTTGTTGTACCAGCGTTTTCATTAGTTTTGTTAATTTTTTTGAGTATTCGTTAAAATCTGAATTCTCTTTTATCAACGGTAACAGTTTTATTAATTTTTTAATTTCAGATAAGTTATGATCGACAGTCTTTTCGATCTTACTTACTTGATCGTCAATGGTTAAATCATCAATGATATCTGAAAATTCTTTGTTGAAGTCTGAGGCTTTGTTGCTTTCTTCCATCGCATTAACTGGAATGTATTTTGAATGTAAAGATGATATGTTTGTTGAAAAATCCAAGCTTGTTCTCCTGTACCTGTATGACACATCGAATGCCATACAGGCGCACTCTCAGTCTCCTATTATAAGTATTGGTAAAAAAATGCATTTTCTTGTATTGATTGTTTTTGTTATATTATATTTTATGAATAACAAACCAGATTGGGTTGATCAATGGTTTAAGTCATCTTATGACGATTACCTGGCATTTTCTAATCGAACATTAAACAACGTTAAATCAATATCAGATGCGTTTCATTATTATGAGCACCTAGCCAATGATCTTAATGATTTGCCTAAGGTTGCGCAAGTTAAATTAAATGGTGGTCTTGGCACATCTATGGGCTGTAAGGGCCCAAAATCATTAATTAAATGTGATGCTAATGGGCATTGTTTTATTGATAAAATTGTCCAGATGCATATATCGTCTCCGATTTCTAGTGACTTGATATTCTTAAATAGCTTTAACACATCAAAAGAAACCCGATCTTTTATGAATGCCAATTATTCTGGCTTAAATTGGACTGAGGTCTTGCAATTTCCGTTTAAAAAAATAAATTTAAAAACCAATCAACCATTTGAGGGAAACGATCCATTCTTTTTTAACCCACCTGGTCATGGAAGTGTTTATTTTGATTTATATCATGCTGGCATTTTACATCAACTTCAAACTAATGGTGTTGACTATTTATTTATTTCAAATGCTGATAATTTAGCGGCTAATTGTGATCCAAAGATCGCCGCATTTTTAAAGCAGACCAAAACATCATTTTTGATAGAATTAACAAAAAAAAGACAGCAAGATATTAAAGGTGGGACCATTGTTTCATGTGATGATCAATTTAAGCTTTGGGAGATTGCACAAGTAAACTCTGATCAGATGAATTTATTTAAATCCCAGCCATTTTTTAATACCAATAATATTTGGGTTAATATAACCGATTTAATTTCTGTTATAGAATCCAATGCTTTATCTTTAGATTTAATTCTAAATAAAAAATCAACATCTAATTATTCGTTTGTACAGTTAGAATACGCCATGGGGTCCGCGATTCAATCTTTTTCTAATGCCCAAGTAATGATTGTCCCAAGACATCGCTTTTTTCCAGTAAAAAGAACAACGGATTTATTATTATTACTTAGCGATTATGTTGAGTTTTCTGAATCTGGAATACCAATCTGGGATAGTCAGCATGTTATTGATATTCAGCTTCATCCACCGTTTGATTCTGTTGACGGTTTTTTAAATTGTTTTTCAGTAATTCCTTCCATTAAGTCGTTGGATGCATTAGAGCTTAAAGGTAATGTTTATTTTAATCATCATGTTCGTTTAAAAAATACCGTTAAAATTTTACTTGATGCCAATGATGATTTACACCTTGATGACACAATTAAAGAGTTGACGAACGTTGATTACATCGATGGTCATTTTAGCGCTCTTTAGTCATTATTAATCATTAATTTTTTTTCATTTTTATCGATAAATATGGTATGAAAAAACCACTGCCAAATGATGAGTCATTAGTTGTAATTATGTCACTTTTAGGCGAAGAAGCTCCAAATATATTGGATTTATGTGATTTGATTTACCATTATAATAAGAGTCTTGGATTAACTTACACAAAAATACGCCAAGAAATTACCGATTTGGATATTAAACTTCGTTATAATGCACTAAAAAACTTTTTAATGGTTATTGATGAAATGAAATCACCAAATTTATTTATTCAAATTGACAACTCTGAATCTTAATTTTATTTTTTTGTAATGTTATTTTAACAATTCATTATTAACCAATTGATTATATTTTCTAAGCGTAGGATAATCCTTTTATGCGATCATTCTATATTTTTAGTAATTCGCCTGGTGAGGTTTTTTCTTGGGTTAAACCCTTAGTTAAACAACTATCAATTTCATTTCCTAATCCTAATATTCAAATTTTTTTGACGCCATGCCAATTTTCTACTGGCGAAGAAGTTCGTGTTTGTCGATCGTTTCCTGGGGTAAGCCGTGTTTTTTCACCAAAAGAATCGCTATCTCGTTTATTATTTTCAACTTCATTTTCTAAAGGGACAGTATTTCATATGGGAGGAGACCCCATGCATGCGAAACGATTTTCTAAACGAACAAAATCTCAATTGGTTGGTTATTTTGAAACTGAATATAAAGACCCAGCATTTGACTATATTTTTTTTAAAAATGATGATATTGATTTGATGGCGTCTGGTATTGATTGTATTGCTTTAGATCGACGCAAAGGTATTGCATTATTACCAGGGTCTCGCCCTGAGCATCTTCAAGTTGCACTGCCAATCATGTTAAATATGGCCAATGATCGTGATGATGTGACGGTTATTTTATCTCCATTTGCTCTAGATTCTGATGTTTCTTATTTTAAAGCACTATATCCTACGGTTAATTTTCATCGTTTAATTGATACTAATGACTTAGCCCATTTTAAATATGCGCTTACAATACCTGGTACCAATACAATGCAATTGGCTTATTTAAATATTCCATATGTAATGATTTTTCCTACACATGAATCAAATATTTTACGCATGACAGGGTTGATTGGCTTACTTCTTTTAATTCCTATTTTAGGTGCTGTTTTAAAATTTTTAGTATTAAATTTAAGTGTTCGAAAAAATAAAATTTATTCTTTACCAAATCGTCAGTTTAAATCTCATGTATGCCCTGAAATTATTGGTCGATTTAAAATTGATGAAGCAAAATCCCAATTTTTAACGTTTATCAATGATGATGATCAATATGTTAAGATTATTGAACAATTTAAAACTCTTCATAAGCCTAAAGATCCTTTATTAGAATTAATGCTATGGTTGGCGTCTAATTAATTGAATTTGATTGTATCAATTTCAAATTCAATGGTTTCTGATTTTAATTTTGAGCTTAATATAACCATTTGCATTTGAATTAAGCCAGCGGATCCATAAAGTTGATTTGGGTTCCAAATATTATCCCCAATATCATTGTTGAAATCTACAAATTCATCCAGTGGAATGGTGACAACTTTCCAACCTTTCCATACTAAATTGAGATCGTAAATAAATAGATCATCTTTTGATGGTTTATCATTTTCAATATCTACAATTTTGTTATTATTATCGTCATCATATAATTCAATTCTAATTGAACCAGAATTGTATTTTGGTGAATAAATAACAAGCTTTAACGTTTTAAAATAACTGGCATCTTCATCAAGATAAACGCCAACGCCTCCAGCATACCAATTGCTTGATGACCCATTTATTACTACAGAAACGTTCCCACTGTACGATTTTTTTTCTTCAATTTGTTTGGATTTAATCATAACCTTATCGAATGTCCACCATTCTCTAAATTTTCTCAGATCTGCATCCTCAAAATCATCAATCATTAATACCGTTGGTATTGTTTTTTCTGTAACGTTAAGATCGATTGTCGGTATTTCTTCAATTTCTACAGTTAATGCTTGTGAGAAAACTTGAAAACTTAGTAAGACCAACCATATGGAAATTTTCATACCTCTAGCGTAACGGATGATTGTTTTTTTGAAAAGTAATAATTGTATTTCCGGATGTATTTTGAGCGTAAACCCCTGGTATCCAAATAATTTCCTTACTTGAAGAAACTACCGGATATATCATTTGTTCAATCGGTGAAATTTCATTATTGCGCAATTTTTTCTTTTGAGATGAAATTTTTTGTGGGCAATTATAAATAGTTGTTACACTTAAATTTTTCAATTCTTTTTCGTTAATACACAGGCGATTTGAAGTGCTTTGACTTTCTGTTAAAAACTTTGTGCTACAAAATTGTCCGATCGGTGATGTTAAAATTTGATTTGGTTTGAAAATTATTGTATCTAAGTTAATTTTATTATGATTAGTTTGAATACAGATCCATTTGTAATCTATTAAGATTGAGGTTTGTTTTAGTTTCAATGTCGTAAGTTCAGTTTTATTCAGTCCTATTTCTAATATCTTGCAATCTTCATGATTAAGGTGATGATTAAATCTAGTTTCCATAAGCACTTTTAAGACTCTGATTGGTTGTTGATGTTGTAAGATTGTTTCTTTACTTATCCAGTAGCCGAGATGGATTTCGTTTAACTTAATCTCTTTTAAATCATTGATGGTGTCATTTTCAATTTCTTTTAACGAATTTAATGTTGTTGCGATTTGTTTTTCTGAATAATCAAATGTTTTATAAAAGCCTTGTAATAGTTGTCTTATTTTATTTCGATTGTAATCGCCTTTAAGATTACTTGAATCATTACAGAATTCGATGTTTTGTTTGTCAAGAAAAGATAAAATTTCATTTTTGGAAATTTGTAATAATGGGTGGTGAAAGTCGATATTATTTAAGGTGGTTCTTTTTCTAATTCCTCTAAAATTAGTGGTTGCTCCTCGAAAAAGTTGCATCATTAATGTCTCAATATCATCATTTAAATGATGACCAAATAAAACATCTGAAATGTTTAACTTTTCACATAATTTAAAGATGCTTTCTAAGCGCTTTTTCCGATAATGTGCCTGGTTCTTTTCTGTTATTGGCAATGATTCAATATGACAGACATAGTTTAATTTTTTCGATAACGTTTTAACGATATTGATTTCATTTTGAGTTTCATCAGGTCTTAAATTATGATTGAAATATACGATGTGATGATTTAATTTGCTTAATTCAGCTACAATATGTGTTAAGAACATGGAGTCTGGGCCACCTGAACAACAAATTAAGCAGGGTTTAGAATTAATGATCGGTTTAATTTTATGTAATCGATTTAAGAAATTTTTAATTGTCATGCTTCTATAAAAATATATTTTACTGAAGGATCATTTTCAACAGTTTCAATATTATTTTTATAAGATTCTAATGATGAAAAATAAATGCCATAGGAATTATTTAGTTCATTTAATCGATTAATGAATGATCTGTTTTCATATGACATTGCAATAAATAATGTGCGGACACTTAATGATTTTTTAGCTAATATGTCAACTTCATTTTGGTCGTCAACGAGATACCCAATATGTTCATTATAATTTGATAATTGTGACATAATTTCATTGCTAAATGATGAGTAAATAAACTTTACATCACTATTTATATTGGCTTCATTTAATGTTTGAATCAGATATTTTATTCCAATTTTCGTTCCTTTTTTTATTTCGATGTTTACAATTATATTTTGATTGTTCTCTTTAACCCAGTCACAAAACTCAGTTAGTGTTGGAATTTTATCACTCTGGTTATTTTGATATATTCTTTTTTCAATATTTATGGTTGTTTCATTTGGATTTAATCGTTTCATGGTTTCATCATGAAAAATAATCCAGGAATCTTCTTTTTCAGCATCTAATTGTTGAAAATCACATTCAAATCCATGTAGTTTATTGTTTAGTTTTTCCCTGGTAGCTGTAAATGACGAAATGGTGTTTTCTATTGCATTATTATGCCAGTTTCCACGGTGAGATAAATAAATTTTCTCATTCATCTGCTATGTAATACTCTACAGTATCTCCAACGTGGAAATCATATAGCTTTGACAGTCCGGCATTTATTTCTAGAACTTTCGAAGCTGTTCTTGTTGTTTTATACACAGGGCATTTTTTTGATTTACAGGGCTGTGCGTTTTTAACCATATATACAATAATATCACGGTCATTAATGAATATAATATCCAGAGGGATTTTAGTATTTTTCATCCAAAACTCTGGTTTTGCTTCATTTGGAAAAATAAATAGCATACCCTCATTTTTTGGTAATAAGGTTTCTCCCATCAGTCCTTTTGTTCGCGTCATTGGATTATCGGCTATTCTTGTATCAAAGCAGGTTTTATTAATGCATGTTTTTAAATAATTTGTATTTAAACAAAGTCCATTGATTGATAAAATTGCTAAAACTGATATTAGATAAAATAATTTGATCATGATAAACTTTTTTTATGATATCACATTGGCTTTTGGCAGCAAGACTTAAAACATTGCCTGTATCGCTTTGCCCCGTTATTCTTGGCTTAGCATTTTCAAAGCATTTACCTTCTTTTAGTATTTTAATTGCGTCTCTTATCATTCTTTGTGTTCTTTTTATTCAAATTGGAACTAATTACGCCAATGATTATTTTGACTACATCAAAGGAGCTGATACGTCAGAGCGGACTGGTCCTAAACGCATGACGCAGTCCGGTGCTATATCTCCTTTACTCATGAAACGGGCCTATATTTTGATGTTCTTTTTGGCTATATGTTGTGGATTATATCTGGTTTATTATGGTGGATGGCCTATTTTATTGATTGGTCTATTATCCGTTTTTTTTGGTGTCATCTATACAGCTGGACCTTATGCCTTAGCTTACATTGGTGGGGCTGAATTTATTGCTTTTATTTTTTTCGGACCCGTTTCTGTTATTGGAACATACTATTTGCAATCGTTCGTGTGGCAATGGGAATTCCTGTATATTAGCTCGGCATTAGGTTTAATTACCACTGCACTTTTAGTAGTAAATAATACAAGAGACATGGATTCAGATAGAAAAGTCAACAAGAAAACATTTGCCGTACGATTTGGGCGGTTATTTTCTTATGTTGAGTTTATTTTATGTTTATATATTCCAATTCTATTATTAGATTATATGACTGAAGATTCGACGCCTCAAATGGTGTTGGTCTTGTTTTTGGTTTTTATTGCTATGATTCTTACTCGTCGTTTTGGTAAAGCTCATGGAGAAGGGTTTAATCGATTGTTAGGACTCACGAGTGGGTATCTTATTTTATTTACAACGATTGCTATATATTTACTTGTTTAAATGACTTTTTTTAGCGCGTTTCAAGATGATTCTATTTTGGGTTATATAGACAAAGATCCAATTTATTTACGAGATGTAAAGCGAGTGGTTCCAGATTTGATATCTCCTTTCCAAACCATTTTTTTTAAAAATGATAGGGAATCAATACTGCTTTTGTTGGCTTGTTTATACGCGTCTCATTCATTTATTATTTTAAAAGCGACTTGGCCTTCTTCTTTTAGCTCGTCTTATCTTGAGCTTCTTAATGAACATTCAATTGATGAGGATGTTTTTTACCTCGTAACTTCTGGTTCAACGGGTGAACCAAAACTTGTTTGTCATCGAATATCTTCGCTTGCTTTAAGTGCAAAACGATCGTTAGCGTTTCAACCAATTCAACATAATTCCTGTTTTTTACTATGTCTTTCTCCTTCAGCAATGGGTGGTTTACTTACAATTGCAAAATCACTGCTTGCTGCAGCTGCATTACATGTAACGTCTCAGCATTGGTTAACAATGATAAATCATAACATTCATTGGAACCTTGCACTTGTTCCACAACAATTAGAAACACTTTTAAATGATCATAAGATTAAGACGTATTCCTTTTCTTCAATTCTAATTGGTGGTGACGCTGTTAACCCATCTTTAAAGTTGCAAGCAAAGACACGACAACTACCGATTCAGTATAGCTATGGATCTACTGAGACTTGTGGCCAAATTATGTCAACAAAACAGTTCCAATCTGATAATATGTTTTTTCTTTTGTCTAATACAATTTGTGCGTATGAGAAAGGGGAACTTTTAGTCAAAACAGATTCACTTGCCCTTGGTTATATTACACCGCGTGGTTTTAAACCTTTAGCAATGAAAAATGATTATTTTAAAACAAATGATTTAGTTGATGATCTTCCATTATTTAAGGTTATCGGTCGAAAAGACTTTCAATTTCAAACGGGTTCAAAATTGATTTCACCAGAGCTAATTGAACAAAAATTAAAACGCTCTAATATTATTGAGCATATTCTAGTTGTTCCTAAAGCACATGATCGTTTTGGTTTTGTACCAATTGCTTACATCGTTTCTACTGCTCATGTTGATCAAATTAAACAATTTTCAGAAGCAAATTTACCTGTTTATTTACAACCAAAGGATTATTTACAATTACCCTCTGATTTAACGTTTAGTGATCCTAATATTCGCCAAAAGCTATTACGGCTTATTAATGAATAAATGGTTTAATTATGTATCGCCCAACGTAAGATTTCTTTAAACTTTTAAGTTTATACGCTAATATATAACTATTCTTTTTGAAAGGATTTTTTAATGACTACAACTACTAAAGAGGGATCAAAATCTATGCTAACTTATTCAGACATTCAAACAATTCTTGGCGATTTGAGTGATAATTTATTGTCTCATCAATGTAAAACAATCTCAAAAGATCGTCTTCATTTGCCATCGTCCTCATATGTTGACGATGTATTTTCATTAACGAATCGAAGTAATCAAGTGTTAAGAAATTTGCAATCCATTTATAATCATGGCCGTTTATCTGGTACTGGATATTTATCAATCCTTCCAGTTGATCAGGGAATTGAACATTCAGCTGGCGCATCTTTTGCTCCAAATCCTGATTATTTTGATCCAGAAAATATTGTCAAACTTGCTTTGGAGGGAGGTTGTAATGCCGTTGCATCTACCTTAGGTGTTTTGGGGCTTGTTTCAAGAAAATATGCGCATAAAATCCCTTTCATCGTTAAAATTAATCACAATGAGTTTTTAACTTATCCAAATTCCTTTGATCAAATTATGTTTGCATCAATTGATCAGGCTGCGGATATGGGTGCGGCCGCTGTCGGTGCTACTATTTACTTTGGATCTGAAGAATCTTCTCGCCAAATACAAGAAGTTTCTCAAGCCTTTGAATATGCCCACTCACGAGGGTTAGCCACTATTTTATGGTGTTATTTGCGCAATTCGGCATTTAAGAAAGATGGTGTTGATTACCACGTTTCTGCAGATTTAACTGGTCAAGCGAATCATTTGGGCGCTACCATTGGAGCTGATATTGTTAAACAAAAGTTACCTGAAACAAATGGTGGTTATACGGCTGTATCATTTGGTAAAACTCATCCAAACGTTTATTCCGAATTAACGTCGAATCATCCAATTGATTTAACACGCTACCAAATTGCAAATTCTTATTTTGGACGTGTCGGTCTAATTAATTCTGGTGGTGCATCTGGAGACAATGATTTAAAAGATGCCGTTTCAACAGCTGTTATTAATAAACGCGCTGGAGGTATGGGGTTAATTTCCGGACGAAAAGCGTTTCAGAAACCATTAGATAAAGGTATCCAATTGTTAAATTCTATACAAGATGTATATCTTAATAATGAAATAACTATTGCTTAATGTTATTTGAACCCATAAAATGGGTATAATAATACTATGAGTAGTAAATGTGGAAATGTAAAAAAAGTTTTTGTGCCAACAGATGAAATATCTGAAAAGCCTCCCGTATCCGCTGTTTTAACATTTGGGGTGACCCCAGTAGCAGTTGAAAAGGTGCGCCATTTTATTGGTAAAGATGGCAAAGATTCTTCAGAGTATGGGTTGAGAGTACAAGTAGTTAAAGACGGTTGTTCTGGAAATTCGTATGATATCTCTTTATCTAAAATAGATGAAGCGACTGCTAAAGGAGATAAATTATTTCAGTTTGATGATGTTACAATCATTGTTGAAAAATTAAGCTATATGTTTGTTATAGGTTCAGAACTCGATTATGCAGAGACGTTGTTGATGTCTGGATTTCAAATCAATAACCCCAATGTTAAACGATCATGCTCCTGCGGCTCATCTTTTTCCATTAAATAGGGGGAATTGAGTGGGACCTTCGTTTGTTTCATAATTTGAATTGAAATTTTTTTTCTATTTTTTTCATTCCCTAAAGATGAAAATATTAAAGCTTTAATTTATTTTTATTATTAATGTTGGTGCAGATATGTAGTATTTGAAAGTATCCGTTTATTTTCTATATTAGTTCTAATACGTGTTGTTTAAAGTTTAAATCGTAATCCTGAATCAAAAAAATATTCGACTTGATTAAATGTGTTGCTCTTTGAAAAGAACTTGGCAGTTAATGTTGATTGGTATGAAATCATTTGATTTATTTCACTAACGTAACTTGATTGAGAATAATAACGTATGTCTGAAAAATCGAAAATACTGGGTTGAATATAAAGTGTAACATTTAATTTATTTCGTTGGTTTAAATTAAATTTAGCTTTCAAATATTGTGATATTCGCCAATTATTTAACTTTAAAATCCCATCACTTTCTTTATAGGATTCATTTATGACACTGGTTCCACTGGTTGACAGGCCTTGACGATAGCGTACTCCCACGCCAACTAGGTAGCGCTGTTTTGTTTCTGAGTAAGAATTATTTTCAAATTGTACAAATAGTTCAGGAATAACGTTAAAGAATGCATCTTTGGCAATGTAGCGAAGATGATAAAAAGAATCATTTATGAATGGATTGTTATCGGTTTCGCCATAATTTACATTGGATATTAAAAAACCATTTCCGCGTCTAAAATAAAATGGTCGAAAGTATTTTAATCTTACTTTGTAAAACGATGTGGTGCTTCTTCTTAATGACGTCGATATATTAAAGTGTTCGTGGTATTTCTCTTCTAAATTTCCAGCTTGATCTCGATATTGCTCAATATTAACTTGCGCAATAGTGATTGACACTAAGCAGCATAAAATACATAAAATTTTCTGGATCATTATATTGTTTCAATTTCTTTAATTAGTTCTTGCATTTTATTATAATCTTTTATTCCTGGTTCTTTTTCTACACCTGAGCAAATATCAATTCCATACGGTCCAACCATTTGAATGGCTTTTGCAACGTTCTGGATGTTAATTCCTCCAGATAATATTAATGGTGTGTCATATTCCTTTGCTTTAATTGCAAGCCCCCAATCAAATGTTTTTCCTGTGCCTCCATGAACGTTTTCTACTTTAGTATCTAATAGAATGCCATTTACGCACCCTTTATATTGAGGAATGACTTCAATATCTTCTTGGCTTTTTACAGGAATTGCCTTTATTGTTGGTAGAGAAAACTTTGTGCAAAATTCGGGTGATTCATTACCATGTAATTGAATTCCACTTAACTTGCAACGTTCTGATATTTCTTGAATATAGTCATACTCAGCATTTACAAATACGCCATACGTATGAATGAACGGTGGTAGTTCAATAATAAATTCTTCGACCTTTTCTAATGATATGTATCGCGGTGAATGTTCATAAAAAATAAAACCAATTGCATCAACATTTAATGCAATTGCGTTTAACGCATCCGTTCGATTTGTCATGCCGCAAAATTTAATTTTCATTGTTAAACCATTCCAATAATTTTTTATTTTTATTTAATCCCTCTCCTATTAATACACCATTTATATTGTTTTTTTCTAGTTCGTCCATTTC
>MDTB01003303.1_pt1 | contig 13258 bp, 13 predicted proteins | sample 811161 | NCBI WGS metagenome assembly MDTB01 (sample SAMN05326650, study PRJNA326480) | marine metagenome | isolation source: seawater | place: Mediterranean Sea | collected 2009 | reverse complement strand
TATATTATAATATATAATGGACGGTATGTTTGACTTTAGCGAACTTGTAAAGCGTGCTCTTAAGTATTTGATTGAAGGTTTCATGGTAGCCATTGCTGCCTATGCTATCCCTAAACAATCTCTTAAAATGGAAGAAGTAATTGTCATTGCATTAACTGCTGCAGCAACCTTTGCTGTATTGGACGTCTTCGTTCCTACTATGGCATCTTCTGCCCGTGGTGGTGCTGGTTTCGGTATTGGTGCCAATTTGGTAGGTTTCCCAGGAGGTCTCTAAGTAAAATAATAATATAATTAGCAAATTTTTAAAGTTAATTATATTATAGGAATGAGCGAAATAGTTATATTTATATTGTGTGCTATTGTAATTGGCGTGTTTGTTTTATATCAATACGTATTTACAAATTCAATATCTAGAAGTTATCCATCAAATTAACACTGCATAAAAGGTATATTATTTGAATACATTTAAATAATATTATATAATAATGGAGTTCTTTGGTATAGGATTCGTCATTGCGATTACGGTATTTTTTGCCATGTTATATGTTTCTACGAAACGTCGTAAAAAATAACATTCCTATAAAACAGTATAACTATATTCTTTTTTCTAGTTCATATAACCAAATACTCATAACACTTTCTTCCCAATAATATTTTTTATCTTTTCGTTTAAAATGATAAACATCGTCAAAATTCATTTGTATTGCATTATGTAAATGACTATTTTTAATGGGTACAACCCCATCACCATAAACGTGTTCTTCTTGTGTATCACCTGTAAGACTTAAATATGATTGTTTGATCATATTATCTTTAAACGATAATTGAGAATCTACCATACTTATTTTTTTCACATTGGAACCGAGGGTCATGTACTGTATATTTCGTGATTGTAAAAACGAACCAGGTAACATATTATTTACATAGGTCAAACATCCACGCGTGGTGTCAGTTGTTATATTAAGAGGAGGTATATTTGGAGTTCCCATTGTAATTAATGCACTAACATGTGTATTTGTTTTTATCGTTGTATCATATAAAATACCATCATTTAATAATGCTCTTCCTAACCAACCTCCCGCACTATGACCACATACAATAACGGGTTGATTATTATTTTGTTGATAAGAAGACATTAAGGTTTTTTTGGATTTTTGCAAATACCAATCAAACATTTCTTGTGGGGTACATTTGTAATTCCAATAATTGGCATTAAATAAATTTTTCATTATTTTTAACCATTCCCAACGTTCAATATTCACTACATCAACTTGAATATTATATTTATTGCAGTTTGTTACAAATTCACCATAGTCGCCTTTGCAACAACCATAACCAGGTAGCAAAACAATCCTACTATTGGACAATTTTTGTAATGGATAACAATAGCAACCTAAAATAATAGATAAATATAAAATGAAAAACATTATATTAATCAGGTATCAAAAGTTTAAATCATTTATTGCTATATGGATTTTCTGGACTTTTTTTCCATAATTTGTAAATACGTTCTTTATATTGATTTAATCGAAGTCCAGGATTTTCCTCTTTTAATAGTTGAAATTGTGTTTTATAAAATTCTTTAAATATATCTTTTATTTTTGGATCTTCGTCGTTTTCATTCAATATTTCTAATGCGTTGTCAATAGAATTTGCATAACTAAATTCTTCGTTATTATTTTCATTTGGAATATAAATATCACTATTAGTTACAATTCCTTTTTGTTGCAATTTATTTTCTTCTTGTTCTTGTTTTTGTATTAACTCCTGTTTTTCTATTTTTTGTTGTTCTTCTATTTTACGCTGTTCCTCTTTTTTTCTAAGTTTTTCTTCTTTTTCTTTTTGCGCCTTTGATTTTGGTAAAGTGGCTAAAGTTTTTAATAATTCAAAATCATCTCCTTTTTTATTACGCGTTTTTGATTTTCTACCACTTCCCAAAGATTCTTCCTCTGCTGTCAATAACTCTTTCATTTCTTTTGCATTACGCATTTTTTCTTCTTGTTTTTCGGTTTGTTGTTGTAATTTTCGAAGACCACGTTTATTAGTTCCTTTTTCCCATTGCTGATCTTCTTTTAAATCTTGAAGTTGCTTTTGTTTTTCAATTTCGCGCTGTTCGGCTTTATCAACTTTTTTTTGCTGTTTTGAAGGCATTTAAATAATATAAATAATATTATTTAAATTCATTTATTTAAATCTTCATTCATTAGCAACTTCCTTTTTTTTTCTAATATGTTCATGTAATTATCAAATAAATCCTTGGAACTTTTTCTATTCAGAATACGATTTAAAATAGTTGTTTCTACATTGTTTAATTTTTGCAATATATGTCTATTGGAACTGATTATATTAAATTTGGGACTTCCGATCAAGTATTGGTTTTTGGCAGATACTGGATTTGGTAGAGGTCGCGGTATTTTCGGTAATTCACGACGTTGAATACATTTTATTTTTTTCATGTCTGTTATATAGTTTAACACGTCAATTGTGGTATTAGAATTATATACTTCTTGCGAAATAGTAGATAAAATATATGTCTTGGACTGTGGTTCAAATGACTGACGTAACATTTTTGTTAATTCACATTTTCGATAAGGAATATGTGGTTTTTCATCTACTAAAGAACGAATGCATTCTTTTAATGCAAATAAGCTTTGATTAATTTCACCATTTTCTTTATAATTTCCTCTGTTTTCACAAATAGAAACCTTTGCTTTTTCACAACCAGCCAAATCTAAAATTTTTAAAAAACGATTATTAAATTCTATATTAATTTGTAAATGAGATCGTGATGATGTATTATTTTCGCTAGAAATACCTGTTTTTCTATTTTCTAAAATAATATTATTTAAATCAACAATATCTTGTTTTGTCCTAATATGTTTCTTTTTAATATTGCACATTACAAATTTTTTATCATGACTTTCACGTTGATAAATATGATTTCTGTTATTCAATATATCATAGCATTTATTATTATATATTTCCACCAATGTAACACTTACTGGATAATTTATATTCAATATATCATGTAACATCAAACTAACGAAACCTTCTTCTTCCCTTCCCTTTACTTTATGATCTCCTAAAATAGTATGTGTTTTTCCAGAACCCGTTTGTCCATAAACGTAAAACGTAACGTTTTTGTTGTATTTTATTACGTTTTTTAATATTTCAATAGAAATATGATTATATATATCCATATTGTCACATTTATCATCAAACACTTTATCTACTTTATAATTGCAATCTACAATGTAATTTTGTAAATAGGATTTTTGCCTTTTTTTGACAATGACATGATCTCCTTGTTTAAACACACACGTATCTGCATTATTATTCATATTTGGTTTGATTCGTGTAAATATTTTGATGTTGTTCATCGTATATTGTTAAATCATTATTTTATCATTTAACAAAATTATAATTACGAACTATCACTATCGTCTTGGTTATTTCGCAAAGCTTTATATTTTGTGTTCAAAGCATGTTTTAAATGATCTTGCAAACTACCATTAATTCTCATGTCATTATTATTTTCAGTTGTTTCATTTTTTGTAATAGCAGCAATTGTGTGTCTGCGTTGTGCGGGTGGAGGAGGAACTGATTTTTCTTCTTTTTCCATAACCTCATGTTTTGTTTCTAAAATATTTTGTTTTTTGGGATGTATTTCTTGGACATGAAATACTTGAAATAAGTCCTGTTTGTATAAATTTTCTAACGACACTATTTTATCAATATCGATAAACGAATATTTTTCTCCTATTTTTTGAATTTTTGATTTGTGGTCACAACATTGTTCTAAATATTTTAATTCCAATTCTTGTTTCTTTTCTAACAAGTTTAAATACTTTTCAAGTTTTACATTATCTTGACCTAACAAACTTATTTCGTTTTCATTTTTTAGTTTTTCCTTATCAATAATAATTTGTTGTCTCTTTTCATCAATATTTTGTTCCTCTTTTAATAAATCCCCTTTCAATTTCATATAAAAATTGCTTAGTTCATTTATATTATCATGTATAGACTGTTTTTTATTTTCAATATCTTTCAATTCATCAACTAATGTTTGTTCATTTTTTTCAATATTATTTATTAGTTCGTTTTTTTCGACTTTAGGTTTTTCGTCCGTTTTGGGTTTTTCTTCATTTTTACTCATATACAATATGTAAATAAAAAGTAATATATTTTTCAACCGAAAAAACGATTATGTATAAATAACTTATAAATCTTTACCAAACAAAAAAATATGTCACATACTAACTTCAAATAATCAAAATGTTTAAACTGTATGATATTGGTTTTTATTTCATGTGGAACTAATTCTGTTATGTTCATTTAAATAATAACTTTATTATTATTTAAATTGTTGAAAATTATCTAATAAAAGTATGGATGTGTCGAATCTGAGAAGAAGATAACTCAATATTTCTAGATAAATATAATAAACCACTAACTAAAATTGTATAACCGCCTACAACAACAATGGAAACTGGAATGTGAATCATTATAATATATTATTATATATTGTATTTATACCGATGCCAACATCTTTATATTTAATATATTATCGCTATCATTTTTTTTTATATTTTTCACATTTTTATCGTTAATAAATTTAACTGGAGAATAATCGTGTCGTTTTGTACCCAACCATACCGAATTCAAGGGATCGTTTCTTTTTTTCTCCACACCTTTCCATCCATGCTGTGTCATCATGTTTTTCATATCTCGTAAATAATAATTGTATATGTGAGGTTCTGTTGACTCAAATGCCCATTTTCGAAAAGGATTATTATTCAATTGTTTGTCCAAATGAGCCGGATCCATATCAACAATAGCCAATACTCCATCATACGCCAAAATTCGATATAATTCATCCAATACTTCGTTTGCAGCTTTTTCGGGCAATTCATGAAAAAGAAAATTACATGCAATCAAATTAAATTGATTGTCAAGATAAGGTGTATTTTCAGCAAGTCCATGAATATAATCAATATTGAATCTCTTCGTATCGGCGCGATGTTTCGCAACTCCAATAAAATATGGACTTAAATCAATACCATTCATGTTATCAATATTTTCAAATTGATTATACAAATATTCAGTAGAAACACCAATCGAACAACCTACATCCAAAACCGTTTTTGGTTCCTTAACAAAACCATTTTTCATATAAGATTGAATATTTTCACTAATATTACCACGTAACCATTCTTGTGCAGTAAAAGGATCAATATTTTCCCAATATCCAGCACCAATGCTTAATGTAGCCGCATCAGCCTCATGTGCTGCTTTCCAATTCATATTTCCGTCATCATAACCATGAAAAGGTCGTGTAAAATATCTAGGATATTCTAAATATTTATTTTCACTTTTTTCTTTGAAATATTCTATTTGTTCATGATTTTTTATACTGTCTTCATAGAGATCGTTCCATGGAATACCTTTCCTTATTGCTCTATTGATAAACCAATTGCGAGCATTTTCCTTTACACTAAAACGCAATGAGTCCCAATAGGGGTTTTTTACATTATACATAGTTAATGTGAATGCATTTGTATATGCAAAAAAATAAAATAAAGATAAAATTATCATATGGTATAGTTGAAGTTATATCTTTAATATAATTTAAAATATAATTTTATATAATATAAATGAATTTTAGTCATAGTTTAACAAAAGTGCAAAATTGGTTGAAATTTAACACATATAGTTGTTTAGATTATGATAATTTATATGATTTATATTGTTCCAAACAAAATAAAACAATTTCTTTAGTGATGCCAACGTTGAATGAAGAATCTACCGTGGGACATATTATCGAAACTATTTTTTCTAAATTGAATAATAGTTATCAACTAATTGATGAATTCGTATTAATTGACGGAGGATCGAGTGATAACACAATTGGAATTGTTAAAAATTTAACAGAAAAATATAATTTATTAAAATTAGTACATGAAAAAGATATTTTATCACATATTGAAAATAAAAAAGGAAAAGGAAATCAATTATGGAAAGGATTGTATTGTTCTAAAGGTGATATTGTCTTATATTGTGACAGCGATTTAAAGAATTTTGATGTACGCATGATTTATGGTATGATTGGACCTCTTTTAAAACAAAATATTAAATTTATAAAAGGATTTTATGAAAGACCATTAGTCATTAATAAAAATATAAAAAAATCAAATGAAGGAGGACGGGTTACTGAATTATGTGCTAGACCAATGCTTAATTTGTTGTATCCGGACTTAGCTGGATTTATTCAACCACTTGGTGGAGAATATGGAGGGTATAGAGATATTTTGGAAAGCGTTCATTATATGACTGGTTATGGTGTAGAAGTAAATATATTAATTGAAATTTGTGAAAAATACGGAATAGATATCATGGGACAAGTTGATTTATTAAAGCGAGAACATCGTCATCAAAATACCAATGCTCTGTCAAAAATGAGTTTTATCATTATGAATACAATATTAACAAAGCACATTAAGAATCCGATGAATTCAAATTTACTTATGAAAAATTTTACACAAAGTGTAGATGAAAATTTTAAAAACAATGTTACGGGTGATGAAATTATTCATGATCAATTTCTATTGATCAAAAATAGTCATGATGAAATTCTACCTACAATAAAAACAATGAAAGAGAATGGTCATGATAAAATAGCAATCAATGACTGATCTTTTTACAAAATTCTTTATTTTGAATTTTTAAGATAAATTCAATATGACTATGTAACACATTTACTGCCAATTCAACTAAACAGCAATTTGGAAATGATACATCCATTTCTTGTGGTTTTAAATCAAGTGATTGATCAGTAATAAATTTATATAAAGCATATAAAAATCCAGAATGGGTAACTACTAATATATTTTCATCTGGATAAGAAATCACTTTTGAAATGAATATTTTTATACGTTCTATTACTCCTTCAACCGATTCGATAGTTTCATGTTGTACATTTTCATTAGTCATCCATTCATTATATAATTCGGGGTGTTTTTCTTCTATATCTTTTTTTGTGAGTCCTTCAAATATTCCATAACCACGTTCTGTTATATATTTATTTTCATATATTTTCGTATCGTCTAACAATAAATCGTAGTTCAATAAAACTCCAAGCAATGTATCTTTTGCTCTACTTAAGGGACTATGATAATATGCATCATAATTAGTATGTAATAATTCAACATTATTTATATCATCCAGACCTTTTATAGATAAAGGAATGTCTATATTTCCTTGAACACGATCTTGAATATTGTATTCCGTTGTTCCGTGACGAATAAATGTTATTTTTAAACGTTTAATAATATTATTCATGTATATATATACATGAACATAAATATATATACATTTAAATATGTTCATGTATATATAAATGTTAAAAAAATTAGATGAATTAATAATCACATCTTTAGAAAATAAAAACATACGAGTATATAATCATATTTTATGGTCTGCTGGTGATAAATTAATTAATAATTTTTTAAAAAGACAGCATGAATTAAATCCAAAAGATAATCTTGTTATATTTATTGTAGATGATTATGAAGGAATAATTCAATCATATAAAAATCAAATTATTGTAAGGACAAGTCTCAATAAGAATCATCAATTAAAAAATGAAATAGTATTACCCTATATATGGGAATGTTCTAGCACTCGTTTTCAACCTCTTCCTAAAAGCGATTTGCCTATTGTGAGTTTTTGTGGGATTGCAACAAAATATCGCATTCAATTAATTTCAAAAATTAAGAACAATATTCAAATCAAAGACAATTTCATTTTACGACAACAATTTTGGGGTGGTAATCCTCATAATAAACAAATTATAAAAGAATTTAATGATAATATAGAACAGTCTCATTTTGTCATTTGTAATCGGGGTGCAGGTAATTTTAGTATGAGATTATACCAAACCCTGGCATTTGGTAGAATTCCTTTATTATTAAACACAAGTATGGTTTTACCATTTGAAGATATTATTGATTACCATAATACATTTATTATTGGCAATAGCGAAAATGAAATTATAGAGAAATTACTTTTATGGTGGAAGACAAAAGATATTATAGAAATGCAAAACAAATGTTATCAAATATATGAAACATTTTTTAAAAAATCAAAATATGTATCACATTTGTATAATGAAATTCAAAACAAATTAATAACCTAATTGTATTAATATGGGTCTGAATTTAATATATAATAAATATTTCACTTCGTCAATAGACAATGGATCATATTTCAAAACAACATTTTCAAAAAACAAGTATTGGAATCCTATAATACAACAACCAAATATGACATAATGCAAAATATATCCTAAACGTTGAATGCAATTCTTGCTACAATATGCATTTTGATTTTCATCATCATTATCATTAGCAATATTTTCTTCAGTATCGGATCCCTTTCTATATCGAACAATATTTTGCATTTCAATATCATCTTCTTCGGATGTTACGGGAACAATACCTCTTTCTTTCTTTAATTTTTTATATATTTTATATTTATGTTCCACAAGATAAATAAATATACTTGCTCCTGCCAATATACTCCAATATTCAATAATTTTTATAAATAATTTATCATTTTTTTCCTTTCGCTCGTCTTTTGCGTCGTTTCTTATATTATTCATATATCTATCGTTTTCTGCAGTATTATTTCCATTTGACGATGGTATTAGTCCTGAAAAAAAATTTTCAACATAATTTCGGTTTAAATCGGCTAAATTATATACGTGATTACTTTTTAACATTCTTGCTGGTACAATTGTTAATGGATTTAATGGTATATCAATTTCATTATTTGTAATAAGATATGACGAGGGAGTTGGATTAAAAGTATTTAAATTTTCTTCAACCATATTTTCGAGTAAATCCATATTGTCATTTACTAATTTTACCATTTCAGTTGCTAATCTTCCTACTACTTTTTCAAATATTTTCGTTTCCATAGGACCAATATAATAAAAGTAAAAGCAAATTTCTAATATTGCAATACCAGAAACATGAAATAATATATTATACATCTTTTTATTAATAGATTAGAAAAAAATGTATTGAAATTACACCGTGGGAAAAAATTCCCAATCTAGATCTCCGCATACCTTCTTCCATATCATGTCTTGTTCCAACTGTTTTTCACGGTCCTTCATCATGGGAATATAAGGCAAATATTGCGTTTGATCAAGTAATGTACATAATTGATATAATGTATATGTATAATTGAAGAAATTCGTTCTATTTGCCGGGCAATGTATAGCCCATGGTTTTTGTATTTCAATAAACAAGACACATAGTGTTTCGTGTAATTCTTCGTTCATAATAGGTGGTTTTACGCCAAATATCGAATTAATATATTGAATATGTTCAAAATATTTATTAAGACCCAATTTTCGCAATATTTCACGCATTTTGTCATAATTGATTAATTTCATGTCCGTTATACGTTCCTTTTTAATACGTGCGCGAATAGCATCAATGACTTCATCCGGTATTTGCGTTGTTTCTTTTGCTTGAAATTGTGACAATATTTCCTTAAAATGATTCAATCGTATATAGGCCGTATAAGATACTTCATTGGGCGGATCTTTATTATTTGGTTTGGAACTATCCACAATATAAGTAATAAACTGACCACATTGAGGATTATTACAAATCATAATACCGTCCTCATCTTGTGGAACCATTTCTCCCTTATCGCATACTGTGCAATTATCACAGGACAAAATATAGTCTTGTGGATTGGTAAATTCGTTATTTACATTTTTCCAGTATTCTTGATACATTCTTTTGGAGTGACTGTATTTATCCGGATCACTTCTTTCATCACTGATAGATTTTACCTTAAAAAAGGAATTCAATACCTTGACGTTTTGTGCTTGTTCCCCCGAGGATATTTGTTTCTTGGACTCAAAATAATCAAAAATGAATCTTGAATTGTCCAATAAATATTTCTTCTTTTCTTTTTGCATTTGTTTGATAATATCTTTCTTTTCTGAAATTTTATCTTGGATGTCCAAGATTTTGTCAATTTGCTCATTCGAATATTGTTTTAACTCTTCTTTTAATTTTTTGATCTCTTCTTTCAATTTAGGTATTTGTTTATGTTCATTATGATAAAATTTCTCTAACATTTCGTCATGTTTTTCGTCCAATGACGTAATTTGTTTCAATTGAGCATTTTTCGTCAGTTTGCTCATTCCCCAACTTCAACTTCAATATGAAAAATTATATGTTATTTTTTATGTATTTTGTTGAAAAACTAATTTGTTTATTTTCTATAAAAAATTCTAAAGAATAAGTATAGAATTAAATTATTATGGCAACTGGTTATGATACAATAGATGGATTTCCATTTGTAAATACATTGTCTATTGATAGTTCTACTTTTAATAAATGGGATAGCCCACCAGCATCAACTAGTAGTGTATCTCCTAGTCCAGGATCTGCGATATCTATCATTACATCGACTAAAACCATAGATTCTGTTCATGATGAATTAGGTAAGGAAGCAAAGAAAGCAAAACCGAATGATTGGGAAGATAAAGTAATTGTATATACAAAAGTAGGTACTCAACCTATCAGTGATGCTCCACTTATTCCTGAATCATTAAATACATATGCAAAGTGTGTTGTTACAGAAAACGCACAAAGTGCAGATGAAGGAAAAATTCCATATACAATACCCGACAACAACGAAGTTTGTTATATAAAAGATTGTTTTCCAGGTGCTTGTGTTCCGGGTTTAAACAATTTATTAGATCAAAGTGCGGCTTCATTAAAAAGTTTTTTTGAACAAACGACTTCAACTGGATTATTTACCAACCCTTTAAAAGGCGGTGGTGGTCTTGGACAACAATTATATATTAAAAATTCAGGTGATTTAAAATTACAATTTACGGCATATTTTAATTATGATTTATTGATGTTTCGTTATATTATCGATTTTTATAATGATAGAATTGCTAATAATAGTAGTGAATTACAAACGATTTATAATAAAATAGATACGAATAATCCGAACGATGCATACACTCCCAAAGACATACAAATAATCAACACTGTTAATTTAAATTATTTGTGGGCATATTTAATGATATTTTGTAAAGAAAGTGTTGAACAAGACCCTTATTTGGGACTCGAAGGAAATCAAGATGAATATTATGCCATGTTGAACCAATTAAGTCAAATACGTTTTGATGGGTTTATGGTAAATGGTGATGGATACATATCAAATCCAATATTTTATTATCGTGGAATGACTACCTATTATATGATTAGTGCAAACACTGCAACTTTTATTGATACTTTTTGCGATGCTATTTATCAAAATATGAAATCTGGTCAAATGTTCCAACAAGACGATATTAATCTTGCAGGTGGTGTTCAATATACAACATCTCAATCCATGGCTGCAACATGTATATCATCTATAATGGGCAAATTAAAAAGTGTTGTTTGTCGAAATGCGGACAACAAAGACCCTATAAAAAACGCATGTATGCAAGAAATTACAAAATTAATGGCTAACAAACAACAAGCACCAAGTGGATGGAGTATATTGAAATTTTCGGGCGATTCGTCTCATATTGTGTTTGGTGAAATTATGGGTTGGGTTAAAAATTATTATGGATATGGTTTCCAAATTGAATATTTATTATCTGAACGACCTCTTGCAGGACGTCTATTATCAGCAGGAAAAACAATTATGATGGTAAGTACGAATGTTTTCATGAAAAATTTTACCGGAAAAGGTTCTGAAAATAAAGACCATCGTCGTGCAGCATTTTATATTACTTTTGATAAATCGATTTCTTATATTAATATTATTGAAGGTTTATACGAAAAGATTAATAATGTTAGGAAAAATAATGAACAATATAGATTAGCATTAACGACACCTTTTATTAAATCTTTAGAAAATTCAACCGATGATAAAGCAATGTTTCCTGACAAAGCAAAATATTTATCAAATGACTTTGTAACAGAACCAAATAGTGAAAATATTAAAGATCCAGAGATGGCATTATTGAATAACTTTATGATTCAATCAAATATTATAGAATTTTTGCAAGCCTACGAAGTAGATGAATTAACAAATAAATTAGAAGACATTAAAACGACATTTATAACCTTAGGAGAAAATTTAATAGGAAAACGATTATTAAGTATGCGCATTGGAAGTAAATCCAATTGGTTGTTATTAATTTCTGAATTATATAATCGCCAACCAAATCCTGAAGATAACAAAGATATTGTTAAACAATTTGATGATATTCGTCAAATTATGTCATTGTCAAGTCTTTTATTTGATAAATCGAGTAAATATAGTTCGATTCAAGTGTATTTAGATAGAAAGTTTCAGACATTTATTAATACAGATTCTGGGTTTAAAGCTATTTTTAATAAAATGATAAAATCCTATAATGATGCTACAAAACTCAATAGATTTGAAGATGAACGTATTGCTGATTGGTTAAATAATAAAAAAGGTGAAAGTCAAAAAATACCTAGTAGTGTTGAATTGATTATTCAAGATATTAAACAATTTATTAATGATTGCTTAAAAGTAAATGAAAAATTGTCAGGAGATGTAAAAATAACAGGTGGAGGAAATGGAAAAGACGATGGAAAAGACGATGGAAAAATGGAAGAACTTGATACTATTTTTCAAAGTGAGCTTGGTAAAGGTAAAAGAAGAGACTCTAATAATAATATAGATGAATTGCAAACGAAAAAAGCCAACGTTGCAATCTATTCAGATAATGAATTAATAAAGGAATCAATAAACTTTATTGATAATTTTAAATTGACACTTACACAACTAATGCCAGTAAATACTTCTCTTGATGAAAAAGATGATTCTCTTGATGAAAAAGATGATCCTCTTGATGAAATAAATACGTTAGTAGATGATTTTATAACTTGGAAAAAAGGTTTATATTCAGATAATTCAAGAGAAATGAAGTTAATTAATAGAACAGTTGGTAAAAATTCAGGTCTATATGATGTGTTTGCCGATCGAATATTATTACTAAGTGGTTTATTGGATGTAAATGATGCAAAATTCGATGAGGTTGTAAATGACCATTTCGATTTAATTAATGATTCTTATAGAGTAGCTCTTTTACCTACTTTAGATTTTGATAATGAAACATGGAAAAATATAATTGATTCAATAGAAAAATCTCTTATATCAGTCCAAACAATTCAAAAAGTAAATGAATTATATA
>MDTB01151419.1_pt1 | contig 13262 bp, 15 predicted proteins | sample 811161 | NCBI WGS metagenome assembly MDTB01 (sample SAMN05326650, study PRJNA326480) | marine metagenome | isolation source: seawater | place: Mediterranean Sea | collected 2009 | reverse complement strand
TCAAGAACACAAAGAATTTTCTAGAAATTAGTCGACCCATGATTTTGTCAACAAGGCCTAACTGCTCTCCTTGAATAATTGCTTGAGCTTCTTTGATATCTATTTCATTGTCTGCCATAAACATTCTCCTACTTCTCCTCAGCTGTAACTGCTTCTCCAGTCGTAGTGTCACTAGTTACATCAGCATTCACTGGTGTGCCTGCATTAGTTTCAGCTGTAGACTCTGTCGTTGTAGTTTCTGTCGTTGTAGTTTCTGTCGTTGTCTCGGCCGCTTCTTCCGCGGAAGGGGCTTCTTCATCAACAGTAGGTGCCTCATACGAACATGTACCGTATGCAGTGGCAACTATTAGAACGCCGCCTACGACGCTTACTTGTACTTTCCATTTGCTCCAAAGAGACTTTAAACTATCTAACATATTATCCTCTCAGTTTATTAGATCATCATCGTCATCGCCCTTAATTAGTGCGGGCATGCCGATAGGTATATTCTTCCTGCCAATTGCAGGTTGTAAACCCTCTAAAAGCTGAACAAACTCCATTGTCATTTCTGCTTGGTGCTTAACAACTCGATCAAGTGTTACAGATTGCTGCTTAGCCACAGCTGCCAAAGAATCAACTTTTGCTGAGAGTCTTCCCACTATATTAGACAATTTTATTACGTCATTTCTCAGAACAATAAGCTCTGCTTTAATTGTGTTCATTTCTCGCTTAGTTGGTACACCAAACATTCTCTTAATAAAAGTAAACATATTATACTGGGCTCTCTGATTCTAGAAGGTCGTAAATTCTATCAATCTCTTCACTAGAGATTTTCTTCAATACTTTATTCTCTTTCTCTCTTTTGATCTCATCTAAAAAATCCATAAAATATGTTTCTTCAGATGCAAGTGCTGCAGCACAAGAAGAGAAAAAATCTTGCATTGTAAGATCTTTCTTAAAAAGGATACTGCGCATGTCGGCATGTGTTTCCTTTTCAATGTTTACATGTACGCTCTTTTTAGATGACAGAATTTTTTTATGATCTGGCATAATCACTCTTGGTTAAGCTAGCTTCGAAGCTCCTGCACCTACTGCCATTGGAGCTTCTGGTTCTTCAGAAAACTCTCCAGCTGACCTGTTAAGCTTATCAAGCTTTTCATCAACTTCATCAGCAGACGCCTTATCGTATCTATCGAGCATGAATTGATGAACTCTGTTCCTGATGACAGATTCTACATCAATCAAGTTGTCAAAGTTTTGAATTAGTCTGGTAACTCTTTCTGAAAAGCTATCTGTATTTAAAGGCTGCTGAACCTCTTCGCCTGGGTTGTCAACAGCAACTGAAGAGTCGTCAACTGTAAGTCGGACATCATAACCTGAAGCTTTTAATTTTTCGATCATGTCTCTTATGTCTTCATCTGACGCTGCGTCTGGATCTTCTTCAGGTGTTGGTTCAGCCGCTTCTTCTTCTGCTTCATCTTGCTCAAAAAGATAATTCAAAGCAGACCGAAGAGTCTTTGATTCGTCTTTTCTTTTTTCGGCGGAGTCCCTCTCATAATCAAGAAGGTAACTATCGATCTGACGATCGATTGAGTCGACACCTTTAGAAGCAGACTCACGTATAGTGCTTATCTCTTCATTTATTATTCGCTTGATATCGTCTGTCGATAGCTTCTTCATTTTACTCGTCCTTGATTCCGGCTCTTTGCTTCCCGACCATTGTTCCCTTTTCCAAGTGCTTTGATTTTGACTGGGTTACATTTTGCTGAACAAATGTGTTGAGCATATCATCAAACATCTTTATCAAAGCAGGGATCTCTACAGAAGTTATACCTGATGAGCCGCGGGTAGCGTTCATCATATAAGTCCCAGCTTCTGTCCTGTTTGTGGGCATCTTTACGCCGTGTTTTTGTTTATACTCTTCGCCAGGTGCGCCTTCTGATTCAGTCACTATGCTCTTAGACAGTTCATCAAGTTTCTTAATCTGGAGCTGTTTCCTTACAATCTTTCTAAGTTTCTTCTCTGTGATTTTCATTGTTTCCTCACTTAAGTGCTTTTGCGATCTTTTCAGCTCGCTTAAATCTATCTTCGATTACATCCCAATTGAGTTCTTTCATCATTGCGTGCACGTAGGACTTGCGCTTAGAGAGGTAATCTCGACAGTAAGCGTGCTCCCACACATCCATGACAATTACAGGATAAAACCCGACTGGAATATTTACGTTGTGTAAATCAATTACAACGTTCATGTAACGTTGTGTGTATGTATTGAAACCTGTCACGACCCAGCCATTTCTTGCTGACTTAGCGCAGGCAATAAAATCTTGCTGCCAGCCATCGAAGGTCCCAAAGTCTCTTTCAATTCTCATGAAAGAAAGTGTATCCATAGAGATCTTGCTTTGCATATCGCTAATGTTGTTAAAGTATAGTTCATGCAAATAAGCAGCGTTCATGTTATAAGTTTCGTCTACCTTCAAGCTTCTAAAATACGAATGATTTAAATTAGCATCATCGCGATCAGCAGCATCGAGTTCGGCTGAAACTCTATTGAATGACTTCACATAGTTTTCATACAACTCTAAGTGTGCAGCCTTATTTTTTGTAGTTAAAAGCTCGGTAGGTAGATCAAACTTCTTTTTCTGAAGAACTAGAGATTCATTTATCTCTTCTTCCTCTATCCCTAGAGAGTCTCTTATAATTTCTTTTACTTCGCTTTTAGTAATCATCTTAATCCACCACGTAATCTTTTTCTAAGTCTGCTCTAGATACTGTTATTTCTTTTCCGTCGCCTGATCGAAGAGAAGCCCCATCAGAAGTTATCGACACAACTGTGTATTCATATCCCCGGGGTCCGTTGCCGGGTAAGTGAGTTACTCGAGTGTCGAGTGAGATCTTATCAAGCTCTACTCGTGGCTCTTTGTCTTTTGGCTTTTCATCTTTCTTTGTATCGCCCGGGTCTTCCGCGGACTTGTCACTAGCCATGCCGTCAGACGGTTTTTCTGATAGCTCTTTAATCATAGCTTGCAAATGAGCGTCATACTCGTTGCGCATCATTTCAATTATTGCCTGCTCTGAAGCTTTCATTTTGAGTCTCCTATTCCAGCCAGCTGGATCCATCGTGAATCTTCGGTTGTTTTATTCTCTACTGTATTGTTCTTAGACTCTGCAATCGTATTCTGTACGGGTGTTTCGCCCTCTCGAACAAGACCGTATCCTACGAGAATATCAACTACTTTGTTCCGAGTCTCTTTGTCAAACTTAGCTCCGCCTCGGCCGCGGCCCATATAATCTCTAACTACTTGATTCGCCTGGGCCCTGGTGAGCTTTTTCTTTCCTGTGACGAACTTCTTGAAAATCGCCTTCAGCATCTTCTCAGAACGAGCTTTTTGATCTTTTCCTAGACCTGGGAGTGCTACTTTGCCTACTCCATCGATATTTTTATTTTTTCTTCGCTTGGCGTATATGTCGCTGTGGGCACCCTTGTCTAGGGTAAAATAAGGTTCAACTTCAACACCGGGCTTCAGATCTTTTCCTCTCACACCTCTGCGGCCAACCATCTGATCGTAAGAAAGTGTAGATGCCGGGGGTGTACGTCGTTGTCGTACGTGATCTGTTTCAATATCTTCCGAAGATGGACTTGATCCTCTGCCTGTAAGGGCCTGATCTTGGGCTGCCTGGAATTGATCTTTTGCAGCACTGTACTTCTTGTTTCCAATATTTCCTCTAGTTCTATAGAGTTTCAACCCATCATCATCGAGCTTCACTAGTCCGAGTCGTGGCCTGTCCTGGCCAGTAGGCGTAGGACCTGGTGGCTCTCCGCCGTCATCGTCATCGTCATCGTCATCGTCGTCACCGCGCAGATCATTTAGAGTGAAAGCGTTGTCACCAATCACATCATCAAGCATTTCTTGAGTAAGATCACCTATTTCTGGGTGTTGTCTTTTTATTAATGCAGCTAGTAATTTCGATAGTGTCGGATAACCTTCAAGATTCTTTTGTGTAGAACCCGGGGAGCCCTCTTGCTCTGGATATTGTTTTCCTTTGAACCTTAACTCTCCTGAAAACGCCTCTCTTAAGAGCGCAATTACATCATCCGGTGTTGTTATCCCTAGCTCCACTAGCATTGGTAAGTTTGGAACTATGCTTTCAACATCTAATTCAAGCTCTTCTTCTTCGCCTGTCGCGAGATCTTTTGCAACAATCTTGAAACCGTCAGCAGTCAAGTCAATTGTTATCTCAGTGTCACCTTCTGGTGGGGGTGGGGGTGTAGGTCCCTGACCTCCTCCCTCTTCTTCTTTTCCGACGTCTTTAAATCCGTCGACCATAACCTTGAGGATAGACATGCGTGATCCGCGGATTTTGCCCGAGCCCTTCTTGCCACCCTTTCCTTTCCATCGAAGAAACCCACTCGCTACACCAGCAGCAAGAAAGCCGAGGCCGAGTCCTTTCAAAGCAGGGCCGGCCCATTTCATAAGCCCGTTAAGCAGCTTATTTCTAAAAGTATCGTCTTCGGTAATCTTAGTCGTATCCGGCAAAGACTCCGAAATAGAAGTTGTAACAGATCCTTCAAACTCTCCTGCATTAATGCCAAAGAGTTCTTCACCTGCGCGGCCGCGGCCGGAGGTAGCACCTGAAACAAAAGATGTTTGTGGGTTTGCATTTGAAGCGATAAGAGAGTCTAATTCTCCCGGCCCGGCAGATGACATCATTGAAGCCTTTATCAGCTTCAAAACCATGCCATTTTTTCCGCCACCGAAGACATCACCTAGAGAAGGCCCTCCAGAAAGACCGAAGCGTTCTGCTCCGGGCACCATGCGTCGAACTACTCTAATAATTCCTTCGTTTGGCTTTACTTCTCCCAACCCGATAGTAGATGTAACTGATGACTCTAATACTCCGCCGGGAATTGTTTCACCTGTTACATCCTTCATGTTCTGCATCATACCCTGTACAAAAGGTGAGTCAGCAGCATAGCCCAACGCCATCATGGCCCCGCCAGTGGCAATCAAGGCCAAGGGGAAGCCGTATCCATAAGCTGCTTCAAAGTTTGAAGCGACATCTCCTTCTGCTCGACCGATCTTTTCCTCTTCTTGCCCTTCGACTTCTTCAAACAGAAGGTCAGCAAGTGATGGGTCTTTATTTTCTTTGTAATAGTACTTGTCGTTCATCGCGAAGTCTTGGAAGTAAATTACAACTCCTCGAAGAACAGCGATAATAGTATTAGCAGTTTTTGTATCTAACTGGTCGGCTTCATATGCCGCTACAACATCATCATAAATCTGCTGAAACTTCTGTGACTCTGATTTGAATCCGCCCTTGTCTGCTTTGTTAGGAAACCCGGCTTGAACAAGCTCGTTATAAAGGTCAGTTATCGGCTGATACTCGATTGCAGCCATCCATTTTTCAGCTTGCTGCTTGGCGTCGTCCTTTAGCTGCTTTCGCTTCTTGATATCAAAAGTTTCTGTGCCGCCTAAAAGAGTTCCAGCTTTATTCGAAAACATCCCAATGTCTCCGATACCTTTGATTCTATCAACTGTCTTAGCAAAAAAGCCGCGGGTGTCTTCGCCGGCTTCTTCTTGTTTGTCTTTAAGCATTTTTTTCAACGCTGACTTTGACAGAGCCTTTAGTTCATCCTCATCTGCTTGAGGGTCTCTGTCCATTATTTTCTTTATCAGGGTCTTCTTTCGCTGAAATCCGAAAAGCTCGTTCAACTCTTCTTCGGTCAAGACGCCGGATGTGATCTTGGCAAAATCTGATTCTGTCATCGATGAGAGTATATTGTCATCAGCTTCAAACAAAAACTCATCTAAGGTTATTGGGGCGTTATTCATCAAATCTGTCTCCAATTAGAGGTACTACATCATAATTATAACGCAAGGAGACAAATTAATGTTCTTCTTTGCTGTTTAATACATATCTCTTAACATCTACTCCTGCCTCTCTTAAGAGGTTCAAGCCAGAAGTATCTCGATATTCATTGTCATAAATGACTTTTCCAATCCCAGAATTAATTATGGCCTTTGCACACATTCTGCATGGACTTAATGTCACATACATTATTTTCTCTTTCGGGTTGTTATAGTCAAACTTAAGCAATGCGTTTATTTCAGCATGTAGCATACCTGATTCACCAGGTGTTGACGACTCTACCTCGTTTGGGCCGCCTGAATAATTTCCGTTATATCCCACAGAAAGAACCTGAGTATTGTCATCTGTAACTACGACGGCGCCGACCTGATGTCGTGGGTCATATGAGCGCTTTGATATCAGGTGAGCAAACTCCATCCAAATATTATTCCACTCAGGTCTCAATTGCATCTCCATGTACGCTAGAGTTATTTATAACTCACAGACGTATGAATGTATTAACCAGATCTCAGAAAACAACCAGAATCATTCTGGGCTGCTCTAAGCCTACTCTGCGTCGGGCGCCTTCTTTGACGGTGCCTTTGCAGACTTAGCTCTTGGTTTTCGAACACGCTTAGGCTTGTCAAACAAGTCCTCTACATGTTTGTTCTTAGGAAGTTGAAATCCCGAAGCCTTTTTGTGACCGCCTCCGCCAAACTGCTTGGCAATTTCTGAAACGTCTACGGCGTCGTGAAAAGCTCGCAAGCTAACTTTAGTGTGCTTGTCTTCATGATCCCAATACCAGATCATAGCAAAATCGCAATCAGGTGCTAGGCGAGCACCGATCTCAGACATCCAGTGGGAGGCGTTCACAACCATTACGTCCTTTCCTCCCAACTTTCTTGACGTTGCTTTTTCACACACCTTCTTAACAACGGTCTTGCTGTATGCCAGAATATAAGACCCTCGCTTGCAGGCATCATCAAACACTGAATCATCTTCAAACTTTTCAAATTCTTCAAATTCAAACGGCACCATATCGAATGCTGCACTAAATTCTTTTGAGTATTCAAGCTCCCATGTCCACAAGTCTCTGTCTTGAATATATCTGATAAACTTTGGTGGCTCTTTTCCGGGATGAAAAAATTCCCATGAAAGCATTGCACCAGACTTTGTCATATCAAAGTGCGTATTTGTAATGTCGTGAAGTTCAACCATAGCAGACTTGTGATGATCAATCACAAGGAGCGAATCTGCTTCTTCAATCATTTTCTTAGTTGTTGCGTTGTTAAAAGAAAAGTCTAGAATTACAACATTCTTTCCTCTTACATCTGGCGGAGGTGTACCGTGCTTGCATGCATAATACTCAGCTCTGTTACCCAGCTGCTTCCAGGCAGAATACGCTGCACCGAAGCCATCTGTGCAATCAGCATGGTAAATTACGACGTTAACAGAACTAGGTTCCACTTCTAAAATCCTTCTTAAAATTCTTTTCTATTAGTATATCTATGCATTTCCCAACATCTTGGCTCATATAGATCAGAGCCTCCGACTGCTATCTCGGCTAAGTCATCGACTTTCTTATGAGTATAATATGCATCTCTACCTGTGACAGGGCATACAGCTGGGCAGACCTCTATTTTAGTCGCCCAAGGCATCATGTCTCGAATTTCTTCAAAAGGTTTGCCTGTTGCTGAAAGCTGCAAAGATGACACCACAATGGTGTATCCTGATTTAAATAAATCTATCAAGGAATCAGCAGCCCCCTCTATCATAAACGCCTCATCAACAGCAATAACATGCACACCTTTATCATCTTGTATATATTTTACTATATCTTTGCCCTTTTTTACACAAATCGCATCGATTTTTCCTCCCGAATGTGTACAGATTTCTCCAGTAGAGTACCTGTTGTCCATTGCAGGTTTAAAAGCCACGACTTTTTTCTGCTGATATCTGTATCTGTCGATTGTGGCTAGCATCTTTGTTGTTTTTGAGCCAAACATCGGTCCTGTAAAAATTATAAATTTTGGATCATGATTCATTTATCGCTCTCTTTTGGACAGCGCCCATAATCATCTTCAACTCTTACAGAGTTACTCCTGAGAGAATCTCCTACTTCAACAATCTCACAGTCTTCAATCGCTTCTATTCTATAGGGACAGCCACTTTGAACATGAAGCACATCACCTTCAGTCATTTCTTTCTGTTCGATCGGATTTGATGGCCCAGGCTCTTTTAGAGAATATTCGTTTCCAAAAGTAGCTAGTGCCTTCCCCTTTAACAAAAAGAGGGTTTCATTTTTCTGAGTATTGTACTTAAAGCTTGTTCTTTCACCCTTTCTTATGTATAGAGTTTTTCCGTGAACGCCTGTGAATCCAGACCATACTATCTCATATCCCCAGGGTTTTTCAACAGTATTACCCTTAGATACCCATGCTGTCTTCTTGTGCTTTCTAGACATCAACATTATGAATCTCCTTGCAAAATGTGAGGTGTGCCCTCAAACGCACCAGACGAGGTTTGTACTCCCCACCTAGCAACAAGAGGAATCTCACTAATGTTATGTGCATTCATATACGACATTCCGCTTCTTAAGCCAGACTGAAGATCGTTAACTATTACTACTGACGACCCGCGAGCAGGCACTACAGTCTTAACACCTTCTCCAACAGGCATATCAGTTTTATTACGATTATTCCTATCAATCATTGCAGAAGTTGATGCCATTCCTCTAAATACTTTTACCTTCCCTGAGGTTGTCTCAATCACTTCACCTGGTGTTTCTAGTGTTCCTGCTAAAAGACTTCCCACCATAACATAGTCTGCGCCGGCTGCCAGTGACTTTACAATGTCCCCTGAGGATCTTATTCCTCCATCGGCGATAATTTTTACCCCTGCTTTGTCTGCTTCTTCTGCACATTCCAGCAAACAAGAAAACATTGGCACTCCGTGACCTGTGATTACTCTTGTTGAACAGCAAGATCCTCCGCCTATGCCTACCTTAATACAGTCAGCGCCCCATGTTGCAAGATCTCTGACTGCTTCTGGAGTAGCTACATTACCAGCTACGATGTAGAAATCGTCATGACCGAACGTATTCCTAAGAGTCGACAGGGTATGACGCATCATCGTGCTGTGGCCGTGGGCAATATCAACAATAAAGTTTCTAGCACCGGCGCTGTAAAGTGCGCGGGCACGTTGTAAATCACCATCATTGACCCCGACTGATACAAAACAGTCAGCCCCAGATTCTCGCACGGTCACGTATTCTCTAACAGCTTGACTCACTGTGTTAAATCGATGTAGAGCTCCGCAAGCTCCTGACGCTGACATTGAAACTGCCATTTTCGGACCGGTAATTGTATCCATGTTTGCAGAGATAATTGGAACATCTAGGGAAATAGAACCTATTTGAGAAGACGTATCCAATTCTGATCTAGAGGCGCAATCAGTCATTTGCGGGATCAAGAACACGTCTCCAAAAGTGTAGTATGTCTTCATTAATCTAGATCCCACCACATTATAGTCTTTTCTAATCCTTCCCAAAATTTTACTTTTGGTTCATATCCTAAATCGTTTTTTATCTCTGTTATATCTGCTTGCGTGTGCATCACATCACCCGGGCGCCATGGGGCGTCTCGGACTACGACATATGAAAATCGACTCTTAAAGTATTCTAGGATTTCTTTATTTGATGTTCTATCTCCGCAGGCAACATTGTAACTCTTTCCCATAAATTTCATTGAAGAATTTGCTGCTAGTATATTTGCATCTACAACATTGTCAACATAGCACATATCTCTAGACTGAGTCCCGTCGCCGTCAGAGCGAAGAGGCTTCATAAACTTAGTGTTATTGCACCATGCAGAAACTGCTGTTGAGTAAGGTGAGTCACCATACTGACCTGGGCCAAAGACATTAAAATATCGCAAACACACGATGTCTAAGTCATAAAGATCTCCAAACATCTTTGCCACGTCTTCGATGGCACTTTTTTGCCATGCGTATGGAGATTTTGGATTTTTCGGCTCTGATTCTGCTGTTGGGAGTTCATCAGCCCCTCCGTATACAGACGAAGAAGACGCCCACACAACCCTATCTACAGAATTTCTAGATGCTTCAAACAAAGCTACAGTCTTTGTAATGTTTACATCTGTAGTCTCAGTCGGGTGCTCAACAGAGTATGACACCCTAGGGACCGCTGCTTGATGAAAAACTACATCGTACTCCCCGCCTGATACTAGAGAAAGTACTCGCTGATTGGCAAAATCATCTTGAATAACAATTACTGTCTTATCTGTAAAAGTATTTTGGTCAGATGCTGCCTGCATGAAAGACTCATATAGACCTGCATCTGGTACTACTCTGAAGTCTAGCCCTTCTAAAAGCTCCAAGTGGCCATTCGACATGTCGTCAACGACAGTTACTGACCAGCCCTCTTTTACTAAGCGATGGGTCAGATTGCTACCAATAAAGCCACACCCGCCTGTTACTAATGCTTTTCTCATTGTTGTTTCCTCATAGATAAATTCTATACTAAAATATGTGCAGAGTTTAAGTTAAACCTCATTCTAACATCAACTTCGCCCGGAATTAATTGAAGTTCTTTATATACACAGCTTGTTAAAAAGTACAAAAATTTCAAATCATGATGGAACGTTGTTGATACTTCAGAAGATCTCAAGACAAAATGAATGTCTAAGACATCTTCTCGATAAGACGCATGAACCAGCGAAATACATGAGTCATTTGTGTAGATAAATCTTCTAGACTCTATGGATTCAACTCTACTGTACTCATTTTCTCCTCTCAGCTCTTTCCTAATTTTTGTTAAAATTCCTGTGTAGATTTCTCGATAATACTCTTTTTCTGATTCTACCTTCATACAGAGAGGATCTGCTTGATCAAAGGTCCCGTCATCATAGAGGGTAAATGTTAGAGGGGTTGCCTCTAGCCGCTTTGTATTAGATGAAAAAGTCTTGACAAATTCTGCAATCATCTCTAAGCTTCCTGTCTCTATGGCACTTAGTTGATGTTTTACCATATGAACGTTAAAATCTAGATCTGAGGCTTTCAAAATCATCACATTCGGATAGCTTTCTAACATATCTGCTACTGCCTTAAAATTTTGATACAGAATTCTAATGTCATCAAGTGACTGGATTTCATCGCCTCTAATGCTATAACGCAGAACTACATCTTCGAAAGGTGGTAGCATTATTACAAATCGATTATTTAGATTCATTAGCTCCATCTGAAAGTTATGGGAGTGTTGTACGTTGTCCCGCTTGTATTGATCTGCGTGTATTATCATTGAAACAAACGACCGGTCGTGGATATTCCACTTATACTCTGTCGCTTTGTGAAGTGCATTATAAAATGTTGTCTTTCCAGAGAGGTCCGGGCCCTCGAGGATCACATAGTTTGTTGGGAATATATTCATTAAGTCACCACGGGTTTCATTTTTGCGCCTGACGTTGAAGCGCCCCAGTCAGGGTCATTTTGAACATCAGCAAGCCAGATTGTAAACGGAGTTGCTTCTTCAGGAAGGAAACCCCAGACTCTTAGCCAACTAAGGTTGTTTTGATCATCACAGACTCTAAGTCTGTAGAATGTCTTTCCATTTTTTGTCTTTTTCTTAATTATCTCTTGGATACAAAACCATGCAACCGCCCTTGTTTTGCCGCTTAAAGATGACAATCTTGGGATGTCAGCATTCTCAATCTTATCAAGAATATTTCCAGGATACAAGAGTTCCCGCGGGACTGTTGACGTTAAGTCATAATGCATGACTAGCTTTTCAGATCTCGTCCAGTCATCAACATACTCAGTGTTTCGAATCAACTCCGGTAAGATCGGGGGCGCGCATGTTTTCATTGCTTTTCTCATCGTCATACCGTACATACTCTTTCGAAGCACTTCGTAGTTTTCAATAATAATCTCGTAAAGCTGCCTATGATTACTAATTGTGTTATCAGCGACGTCCTCAAGAGAAGAAAAAGCGCTAATCTTGCAAAGCGAAGAGAAGCAAGTCTTGTTCATCTTTGAATGCTTCCACTTTCCTTCCTCATCATACAGTAGGTTGTGCAAGCTTGTATACGGTCGTTTTAGCATGATCTCCTGGACAGCATTGACGCCTACACCCTTTACTGAAGTTAACGGCGGAACAAATGCTTCTCGATCCTCATTGTAAACCCACTCATCACCTGAGAAGTTTATGTCGGCAGCGGCGAACCTATAGCCCATTTGCTTTATTTCAGAGATTGCCTTTTGGAGGTTTTTAGGGCTGCTATTTTCAGACTGCAAAATTGTGGCTAGCCACGCTTTTTCATGATAAGTGTGCAACCAGGCTGCATAGTATGAATCGATCGCATAGGCTACAGCATGCGACTTGTTGAAGCCATATACACTGAAGTATTCAATTCTGTCAAATAGCTTGTGCATACTATCTTCGTTCAATCCATGAAGATCTCTTGCGCCTTCGACAAACTGTTTTCTTAGTGCATCTCGCTCAGCACCTTTCTTGCCGATTGTATCAAGCGACTTCTTGACAAGCGTCTTTCTCATCTTGTCTGACTCGCCGGGAGAAAATCCTGCGAGCTTTTGAGCAAGCAACATAAACTGCTCCTGGAAAGTAATGTGACCAAAAGTCACACCTAATATCTCTTCAATAATAGGATGATCGTATACTATCTTATCTGATTTCGTCTTATCTCTAACGTACTTCTTGTGCACATTCGCACGAAGGGGACCGGGTCGATAAATTGCAGTCAAAGCAGCTAGCTCTTCAATTGATCTGGGCTTGGCATCCTCACAAAACTTTCGAGCGCCCTCAGCTGTAAACTGAAATACGCCTGTTTTTCGTCGCTGATGATATACATGTTCCCATACTTTGGTGTCATCTTGGTTGTTGAACCTGCAATTTAGATTCTTGTCAAAGTACTCTTTAATATCCAAGAATGTGGGCGATTCGTGACCTTCTGATTTTAGAATACGTCGAATGCAATTTTCTACATCTTTTAGCAATGTTAGCCCTAGAAAGTCAAACTTAATAAAGCCGTTATCTTCTAGATTTCGAAAGTTCATACCTTCTGTCCAAGGCGTTTGGAACTCGCCGCGGACAGACACAAGGGGCATCGTCTTTTCAAGCTCTTCGGCAGGAGCAATAATTACACCACCAGCGTGTCGGCCGATTGATCGATTCTGCATGAAGAGTGCTTCAATATGATCTTTGACCTTAGGATATTCAGTCATAAAGTCTCGATACTTTTTAGAATACTTCATACAGTCTTCGTGCTTTAGAACAAAAACAGACTTCTCAGTGTTATCATCTCGAGCTTGAGCCATTACTTCATCTTGAAGTGGGCCAGTCACCTTATTTACTTCGCCAAAGTCAACACCATAGAACTTTGAAATGTCTTTGATCAAAGATT
>MDTB01205892.1_pt1 | contig 13264 bp, 10 predicted proteins | sample 811161 | NCBI WGS metagenome assembly MDTB01 (sample SAMN05326650, study PRJNA326480) | marine metagenome | isolation source: seawater | place: Mediterranean Sea | collected 2009 | reverse complement strand
TACATTTGGGATGATAGAAAATCAAAATATATCTATAATAATAAACGCAAAGAGACAAGAAAAGTTATTTTAGTTAAATAATTTTATATATTTTAATAGTAAGAATAAGGAGGTTTCATGCAAAAAGGCAGTGTGAACAAAGTTATATTAGTTGGTCACTTAGGCGGTGACCCCGAAAGTAGATTTACTCAAGGGGGGACAGCTGTTGCAACATTTAGCATCGCAACTAATGAGTCTAGAAAAAACAGTGAGGGAAATTGGGAAGACCATACAGAATGGCATCGATGTGTGTTGTTTGGTAAACAAGCTGAAACTGCAGCAGAATACGTAAAAAAAGGACAAATGGTATATGTAGAAGGAAGACTGCAGACTCGATCTTGGGAAGATAAAGAAGGAATGAAGCGATACTCTACAGAAGTTGTAGGAAACGCATTTACTATGTTAGGTCGCCGAAACGCTGATGGCGGTGGTGCGCCGCCGGCATCTCAACCTTCAAACGATGATGATTTGCCCTTTTAGTTAATAATTAATATATAATATTGTAATGAGTTCTGTACGGACTAAACTGGATTCTTACAAGTTGTTGCCAAAATGGATTCGGTATTTATCTAGCTATTTAAACCTGTTGCTTTGTTCTGTTTTGCTAAAGCCAAAAATATATGGAAGAAAAAACATACCTCAAAACGGCCCATATATTGTAGCAATAAACCATTTCCACATATTTGACCCAGCTCTTGTGGCGTATGCAATACGAAAACCGATAAGCTTTCTTGCTGCAAGCGATCAAGATATTGATTGGCAGCTGTTAATTGCTGGGAAGCTATATGGTTTTATTCCAACAAATAGACAAAAGCTTGCACCGTCTACTATTAAAAAAGCAATTCAAGCTCTTCAAAATGGAGATATATTAGGAATATTTCCTGAGGCGACAACGGGGCCAGCTCTGCGTAGACCAAAAAAAGGAGTAACATATCTTTCTTTAAAGTCTGGGTGTAAAATACTACCGATGGGTATTATTGGTTTAGAAGAAGACATTTGGAGCCAATGGTTAAAAGGGGTGCGACCCCAAGTAACTGTCAAAATTGGAAAACCATTTTCTATTTCATCTTCATTGCCTAAAGACCGCAACGAGCGTCAGAACAAACTATCGGATATTGGAGATGATATTATGCATAAAATTGCGACCCTCTTACCGAAGAAATATCGAGGAGAATATGTTAACGATAATTAACAACCAACAAGAAAAAGCGCTGTTAATTATTGCTTCTTATTAAAAAAATCAAACCTATTGCAATTATCACCCCACCAATAAAAACATTAGAAGTGGCCCCCTCACTAAATAAAATAAAAGCAAGAATAGATGCAATAATGGGTTCACCAAGCGGAATAGATGCAATAATAGTGGGTGACACAAATTTTATAGAATAACTAAAAATTGTATGACCTATTAATGTAGGGACTATCCCTAGCATTAATAACCAAAAATAATTTTCTGCACTATAATTGAAAATGGAATTGTTTAATAATAATGAACAAAATAAAAGGACTATAGCGGATATAGTAAACAAGTTTTTTGTATATGGAAGCGCTCCAGTATTTTGCCTAACCTTTGATCCGATAAGAAAAACCACTCCTAAAAAAACGGCAGAAATGATTGCCATAATATTACCAAGCCCCACACCTCTAAGATTTCCTAAATCATTACCCTGAACAATTATACATCCAGAGAAAATTATTATTAGAGATATTGAGCTAAGAGCGTTTATTTTTTCCCCATAAACAAACCTTTCAATCAACAATGTAAATGCGGGTGCAACTATTCCTAATACAGTAGTGTTTGCTATAGATGTTAACTTCAATGCGCCAAACCAAAATATGAAGTGCATAGCCAAAGAAGCCCCAGCTAAATATACCAGCTTTGAACTTTTAGTGACTATCGGACCACTTGTAAAGAGACCTGTATAGATCCATAAGACAATACTTGCAAAGGCCATTCTCCAAAAGGCTATTATAGAAGCAGGAACAGATGGAAGCAGTTTTGCAATTACTGGCGAAGTTGATATTGCGAACAAACCAACAGTAAGCAATATATAAATGCGCTTTTTTAGCATATTAATTAATTATTTTTTTGTATTGCTTTGGGATGATAAAACTTTCCTTATTTAAAGTCTCAGCAACCAACTTGGTTATTTCAAGTTTCATGGTAAACGAAGGATCTGGTTCATTTTGTTCAAAACTTTGAATCGTTGCTTTAACAATTTCACCCCTTATTTGCGGGGGCGGCCGGCGCAACTGCGCAGCTTTAACTATCATATCTGAAAACCCACCTCCAAATGCAACTATACTTGCATCTGGCGTACCAAGAGAAGACTGCAATGACCTGTTTAATGAATCGGCCATTCTTAATAGGGGAAACTCAGGGGTTTCCCATTCTTCTATAATTAAGATTCGCCCAGTTGAATCTACAATATTTGTTGTCCACTTTATACACTCTAAGCCTAACAACCTTCCGCCATCTTGCTTGGTTCGAAAAACGCTATCTATAGAGCTTTCTTCTCCCCCAAGCGCAAAAGACCAACCAGGCCTTTTTTTCTTAGAGCCATTTTTTGTTTTAGTAGAATCTTTTTTATATAATGCTTTTTCAAACGGCATCTCGCGATATTCTTTATCATCAATATTGTATTTAAAGAATAGCTTGTTTTTTGTGTCAATTATTTTTCCCTTTGCATCATTTACTAGCATCTTTGCATAAAATCTTTTTGCTTCAATTCTTTCTTTATGATGCCAGATATTTGGACCAAAAATAAATGTATCAATTTTATTTACTGGACCAACATATGGAATGTTAAAACTCATCGAAAGATTCATTGACACTTGCTCCTCGACCTGTGCTGTTACAGATTGCCCAGATATTAGAAACAATAAAATAGCAGCTTTTATATATATAAACAAAAACAGTTAGTTTGGAAAATTCTTTTGTAAAACTTTATTGATTGTTTAAGACAAAAGTGTTTTCATATAGATTGCCATTTTCGACGATGTATATTGTTTGTTTTGTAGAAATATTCTCAAAAGATTGATTTACTCCGCTTGGCCACCTTACTTCTATTTTTTCAATGTGTTTTTCTGTCCCTAAGCCAAAATACAGTTCTTTTGCGTGTGATGAAAAGTAACCTTGACCAGATACGAGCGATAAAGAAAACGCTTCATTTTCAGTATAAACCAACACCTTAGAACCAAAAGCATCTTTGTTTGATTCTACTCCTTCTAGACGGACTTTAATCCAGTGGTTGTTGTTGTTTGTTTCATTGTGAAACAATATTCCCCTTCCTTGATATTTATCATATATATTATTTCCAGATCCGTCTTCTACTTGCTGACCATTAACTGTTACAAATATGTCAACCATACCATCATTATCATAATCTGCATATATTGCTGATCGGTGAATACGTTTTCCTGCGCTTAAAACCCCAGAAGCTTTTGTAATATCATCAAATTTCCCAAAGCCATCATTCTCAAACAGTTGGTTAGATTGTCTGTTGTCTCCGCTTACGGAGTTCAAATGACCGTTAGCAAAAAATAAATCCAAATCTTTATCATTATCTAGGTCAAACAACCCGGGGGCCCAGCTAACTTTTGGCCATGTTAACTTGTGTAGCAATGGCGATTCAAAGTCTTGCACGAACACTGCATTGTTTAATTTTCCATCATTGCTTGTTTGATTATCTAATAACATTGCTATTGTATTTACTTCAGCAGCATAATTTGTATAAACCACATCTGTTAACCCATCATTGTTATAATCACCCAAAGCGATTCCCATGCTTCCATCAGTTGTGCTTAGACCGCTAGGGCCAGAAAATTGTTTAAATGTTCCATCTCCTTTATTCAAGTAAAACCCATTTGCATCTGTATCATTAGTAACAAAAAGATCGGGCAATCTATCTTCATTAAAATCATTGAAAACTGCTTGCATTGACTTTCTCGACGCATCATCTAAAATGCCAGTAGCCGTAGTAACGTCGCTAAACGACCCATCGCGATTGTTTCTGTACAACGTATTTGGCAATCCGCCAAAATCCATAGGAAATCGAAGGCTGGTAAACTTGGGTCTTCTAGAAAAATCAACATATCCTGTAACATATAAATCTAAATACCCATCATTATCATAATCACCCCAGGCAGATCCACCATACCATTTGTCTTCAGTTCCATCAGGAAATGCATCTTGCGTTACATCTGAGAAAGTTTTGTTTTTATTATTTTTATATAGTTTAAAATTTCCATAGTTGGTAACAAAGAGGTCAGGAAAACCATCATTATTATAATCAGCAGATGAAACAGCCATTCCCTCCCCAACGTCTTCAGCTCCGGACTTATTTACTTTTTCAAACTTCCCATTACCTATGTTTTCATACATAACATTCGTAACGCTTGCATCGCCCTGACAATTAACTAAATAAAGATCCCAATCACCATCACGATCGTAATCAATCCAAGCTGCGCCCGATCCGTTCATTTTTATTAAATGAATATTTGCAAACTCATCCATAGTCATTAATCGACCATTTGATTTCCAATATTCTTTTTCTTGTTCAAACACTAAGCTTAACCCTTCATTTGTTGCCGCCCCAACAACGGTAGGGCCAATCTCACACCACCTAGGCCTAGGTGCATAGTGAATAAAATCAATGCCCGAATAGGAGGCCATGTCCTTTAGCCTTATTGACGGTTTATCCTGTGCAAATACAATATTATGGAATGCTGTGCTTAGGACAAACGTTAGCAATGTACATATTAAATAAGTATTTATTTTTGTTTTAGCCATAAGATCATATAGAAATAATTTACTAGTTAGGACGATTATACGCTTCATTTATAATAGAATTTATTTTTTGATCTTCCCTTACCATGTTAGACATAGGAATGAAATCAAATTCAATGGAGTTCACAGTGTTTTCCAGTTCTTTTCTAGCAGCCTGAAGCTCAAGTTTTATGCGTTTAATTTTTTGCGCCATATTGTAATTTCCTGAATACATTTCTTCTAAACTTATTGATGCCCCACCGTGAAGAAGGTCTAAAGTTTCATCAATAAACTTTTCTCGCTCAAGAAGCATACTTATATCATTTAGTGAGGAGTCAACATGGCCTATATTAATTTTAAGCGACACAATTGACTGTCCGTTTTCACCAACATTATATATAAACGCCCCATTCTTTTTAGATCTCATTTTTCTAGGGATCTCTTTGTGCCCACTAAGAAATATGAAATCAGCCCCTTGTAAGTTTTCTTTTAATTCTATGCATTTTTCATAGGGACCATTAAACATTATGACCTGATATCTGGTTTTTTTTGATACCTTTTTTAAAATATTATTTCCTGCTACAATCGGATCAGAAAATGTGAATTCTGCATTTTGTTTACTATTGTCTGTTAACCCAATTATTCCAATTTTGAACTTATCTTTTTCAATAATAGTGTATGGTTTAAAAGCTAGTTTTCCAGATTTTTTTTCATATATATTTGATGATATAAAAGGAAAATTAGAAAGTTTTATTATAGAGTTTATATTGTCTACATTAGACAAATCTTCAACGCCAACATTAAATGCATTATAGCCAATTTGATTGTAGCACTTTATAAGAGTTTTTGCGTTAGTATTGTCTATAAATAAATTCCCGGCGTCCAGAATAATTGGACTTACATCATCTTTAACCTTATTAATATAAGTAGATCGCCTAGCCACCCCACCCAAGCTTCCTCTATGCATTTTTTTTGGATATAGCTCACCTTGAACATTACCAGTAACAAGAAAAGAAAAATTACCAGAAGCGACATTTCTGTCATCGCAAGAAAATGACACAATAATTATGAACAAACATATTTTATTTTTCCACATATATCAGAATTAAGATTTAATTATTTTTAATTTTATTCAAATATTTAATTGCAGAAATATTATCTGGCTGATATTTCAGCGCTCGCTCCCACGAGTAAATTGCATTTTCTTTTTGATTGGACAGGGCATATACAACGCCCATGTTTAACCATATATCTATTAACTCAGGATTTTTATCTACAATATAATTGTATGTGTCTAGGGCTTTAATAGTATCTTTCTGTAACAAATAAAGATTTGCAACATTATTCCATATATCATAATTATCTGGATCAAGATATAGGGCAACTTTATATGAATGCATTGAATCGTTAAATCTGCCCACTTTTCTAAGAGCAAAGGCTAAAGCCGCATAGGAATAAGGATCATCTGGCAATGCTCTTATAGTGTTTTCTAAGTGGTCAATTTTTGCTTGATTTGCTCGAATCTTTTCTGATTCATCTAAATATTGTTGGCCTTCAACCTTTTGGCCGGATTGGATTAAAGCTCTTCCTAAATTATAGTGGGCGCCGTGATGCCATGGCCACTCTTTAATTATTTCTCTAAGACTATATATTGCTTCCTTTCCCCTATCCATTTGCACAAGAATGGTGCTATAAACATATTGATATTCTACATTATTTGGCTCCAGAGCATAGGCCCGACTTGCAAGCTGTAAGGCCTTATTAAGGCTACCCTCATCTTCTTCAAGTTGCGCCAAGTTTAAATAAGCAGACGCATAATTATTATTTATATCTATTGAATGCTGAAAACAAATTCTTGCGCTATCCGTTTTCCCAAGCTCAACATACGCTCTTCCTAGGGCCCTAAATGGTATGCTCGTTTTATTTTTAATTATTTCTTTTTTATAATATTCGACAGCTTGGCTAAAGTTTTGCTGCCTAAAAGCATTATTCCCCAGGTTATTCCAAGCGCCGATATAATCGGGGTTGATATTAATTGTGTAATTATAAGCTTGATCGGCTTTAGAAAACCTTCCAAGCTCTGAATATATTCGACCTTTAAAAAAATATACATCATCTTTTTTTATAGCATATAATTCTGCACTATCTGCTAAGGCCAGCGCCCTTTTAAAATCATGTTTTTTTAAAAACTTATTTCCCTCCATTAAAAAATAATCTGCCATGGGGCTTCTTTTTTTATATTTATTTTTAATTGGTGTTTTTTCGTTAGCGCATGAAAAAACAATTAACAGCATAAGACCAATTCGCATGAAGCAATTAATTTTCATTGCTCTCTACCAGCAGTATTTCTTGTGAAGATTCAATATCAAGAAAAATATCCGTTTTATTATTTGGCCAATATACATATAGGCTGTCAACAGCACGATTTTCACCGAGACCGAATGTTATAGTTGTTTCACAATGGGACATAAAGCTTGATCCGGTTTTAACTTTTCTAGTCATACGACCATCTTTTGTTATTGCAATTAGTTTTGTTCCTACACCATCACGATTACTATTAATTGATTTAATTTTTACCCTTAAATAATTATTGAAATTATTGTTTTTAATAAGATGAGCAGGGCCATTGTTTTCTGTTACTAAAATATCTAATGTGCCATTATTATCATAGTCTGCATATGCTGCACCCCTGCCTACAATTGGCGTAGAAAGAGGACCGCCAATTAAAGGAACAACATCTTTAAAGATACCATTGCCATCATTAATAAATAAATGACCGGGCTCACGATAAAAAATTCCATCTTGTGTTTCCTCAATTCCCATTTGAACATGTCCATTTGCGGCATATAAATCTAAATCTCCATCAAGATCAACATCCAAAAGAAACAATCCGAAAGTTAAAGTCATAAGACTAGGTCTGCCAATTTTTGAAACCCCAGATATGTCATCAAAAAAGTTTCCATTAGAATGCTGAAAAACACTAATCATTTCTTTGGAGAAGTTCCCTACAAATATTGTTTCTTTTTCAGTTTTATCAACAATGCCAACATCAATGCCCATTCCTGCTCTCGCTCTGCCATTTTCATCATATGCAATTCCACTAATAGCCCCTATTTCATCAAATGTTCCATTTCCATTATTTAGATACAATAAATCTCTTTGCGTATCGCTTGCAACAGCCAAGTCTGGCCACCCATCATTATTGAAATCTAACTCTGCCGCTCCTAACATTTTTCCTGGGGACGGAAGAAAACCAGCAGCTTCTGTTTTATCACTAAAAGTACCGTCACCATTATTTTGATAAAACCGACTAGCCACACCATTATATAGTTCAGGAGTACAATAATTTTTTGTAGTCCCATCTAAGGTGCACCAGATATCATTTTCGGGTTTCCAATCCACATAACTACCAACAAATAAATCAAGAAACCCATCTTTATTTGCATCAAAGAAAATTGAAGTTGTACTCCATAGAGAATCTATTTCTAGCCCGCTCCCCGCGCTTACATCTATAAAAAACCCATTATCATTTCTAAATAAATAATTATTCCATATTGTTGTGAAGAAAAAATCTTGATCATTATCATTATCATAATCTGCAACACACACCCCAAAACCATATGTGTTTATTTCACCCAAACCAGATTCATTCGTTACATTAACAAAGGTTCCATCTTTATTGTTTTTATATAAATATAAAGCAGGGGACAGATTGCTAGACTTCTCTGTCCAATCACCTCCACCAACAAGTATTATATCTTCCCAACCATCTGAGTTATAATCAATAAATCCACACCCAGAACCCATAGATTCTGGGAACCATTTATCACCAATAGCGCCGGAAACGTGTTTAAAGTCTGCTAGCCCGGCATTAACAGTCACATTTGTAAAGCTTAATGCGCTATGAGGGCTAGAAGCTTGTTTATTGCATGAGACCAATACTATAAAAGCAATTACAAAAATTCTAGCGCACATTATTTAAATTTATTGACTTAGCGTTTTTAAATATTCAATTATTGTATTGTTATTAGGCGCATGCTTTAGAGCTCTTTCCCAGGCAGCGCGTGCTTCATTTGTTTTTCCTGAGCTTGCATAAACCACTCCAAGGTTTTGCCAAACATCAATTATAGTAGAATCTAGCGATAAAATAGTTTGATATCTTATGATGGCTTCTAAAGTGTCTCCTAGCATCAAACTTAAGTTGGCTATATTGTTTTGAACGGCAACATTCATCGGCTTAATTGATAGCGCAACTAAAAAGGCATCTTTGGCCTCCTTTGTTCTGCCCATACTATTTAATGAGTTTCCTAGATTAATCCACAACATAAATTGATCTGGGTTCATGTTTGCTAGATTGCGCCAGTTTTCTACCTCCTGCACTCCTTTTTGTAGTTCTTTTGCTTTTTGTATATAAAAATCGCTCTTTCTTTTTTCACCAACCCTAAATAAGGCTTGCCCAAGATTGTGATGCGCCCAATAATGCCAAGGCTTTTTATTAACAACTAGCTCAAAATACGGTATAGAAAGATTTGGCTGTCCGTTTAAAAGCAAAAGAGAGCCCATAAAATATTTATAATCAATATTTTCTGGCTCTAATTCAATCCCTTTTTTTGCATGGTTTATTGCCCCATTAATTTCCCCAGCATCTTTTTTAAGATGGCTTAAACGCATGTAAGCAGGGGCGAAGCCACTATTTATCTGAATTGCTTTTTCATATGAAAGATGTGCACTATCAGCCTTTCCTAAGTCTGAATATGCTTTACCTATTTGCACCATTGTTTGAGCAGAAGGGTGTTCATTCATCTCATTAAAATAATTATATATAGCTTGGGGAGCTTTGTTTTGCCTAAGGTTATTTGTACCTATATTAAACCAGGCTCCCTGATATTTATTATCTATTGAAATTACTTGGGAATACGCATCCTCAGCCTCAGCAAATCGTGATAGTTTTGTTAACACCCTTCCTTTAAGAAAGTGAATATCTGCCAATTTTGGGTTCAAAAATATGGCGCTATCAGCGATAGATAGCGCGGCATTATAGTACCCGCCCCTAAATGCATTTTCAGCCTGAAAAATTAATCTAGCAACCTCAGGATCTGAAATATTATTACTTTGACATGAGGTAAGTATAGTAATAGTAATTAAATATTTTTTTAATATCATTTTGTTAACTTAAGATTTTTTATATTTATCTTGAAGAATAATGGTTCAGAACTCTTAGGCTCTAATTAGCATTTTTTCAGGATCCCGCTTAATGGGTTTTTGTTTAAGAAAGCTGGCGTTGTTAAGTATAGCTGGAGCAGCTGCTCTAAAACCATAGATGGAGTCTTCCATCTTTCCAAAAACGCAGCCCTCCTATCGCAATAACACGTTCTGGTCCATTTGATACCATTTAAGCTGATGCCCTGCTAGCTATAATCCCCACTTAGCTTGTCGCGCACTTTTTCCAAAAGTTTTTTAGTAGCACCGATGCCATCTATTTCGCTTAATTCAGGACCTTCATATTCTATCCCAATATATCCCCGATAACCAGCATCAAGTACAATTTTCATCATTTTGTAGTAGTCGGTATCTTTTTCATTTCCATCAGTATTAAACTCGTTACTTTTTGCGCTAACAGCTTTAGCGTATGGCATTAGCTCTTTCACGCCAAGATATCTATCATACCATTCTACGCCTTTATCATCCCATGTCCCTAAATAAAAATTGCCAAAATCTGGAAGAGTACCACAGTGCGGGTGATTAACCATCTCCATTACCCCAGAAAGCCACTTCCCATTACTAGAAAGACCTCCATGGTTTTCAACAATAACATTAATATTATGCTTGGCACCATATTCAGTTAGAGCTCTTAGCCCATCAGCAGCAAGCTTCATCTGTTCATCGTATTCACCCTTACTTTGAGCATTTACTCTAATCGAATGACAACCAAGATATTTTGCTGCATCAATCCACCTATAGTGATTTTCAACAGCTTTCATTCTTTCTGAGCTATCAGAGTCACCTAAGAATCCTTCGCCATCACACATAATTAATAAACTTTTTACCCCCTCACCATCAGCAATGTTTTTCATCTCTTTTATATATTTACCGTCACCGCCACTTTTATCTGCAAATAATTGATTAACATATTCTATTGCATCAAGCCCAAAGTCTCTTTTTGTAATTTTTGCAAAATCTAGATGATCTATTTCCCCAGAACGTATACCTTTATTTAATGACCATTCCGCTAGAGAAATTTTAAACAATGGACTATTACTATCATTGCACGATGATAGAGAAGTAACACCTACGCCCATAACGCCAACACCGCTTATAATGGTTGTTGATTTTTTAAGAAATTCACGTCTGGTTTCCATAGCACCTCCTTATTATTTATGGACCCATTTTTCATTTTTTTCAATTCATCGAAATTGAATTTTTACAAATCTATAATGAAATTATTTATTCACAAAATATTTACATAAATCCCAATAGGATATATACTGCCCCCAGCTTTAATATTATTATTAAATAAGATTATTATTTAGCTCAAAAACAATGAAGATCAACATCATTTATATAATATATATATTAATTATTTGTTTTTCAGGATGTACAAAAAAACAACAAATAGATAAAGATAAATATGAACAATTGCTATCCTTCCGAAACGGCGGACTAGCCTACATTGAAGAAGAGCAATATTTAAATGCAGTTAATCAATTTAAGTCTTTTATTGATATTGCCCCTTTTGAGGCATCAGGATATGCGAATCTTGGTTGGTCATATTTGCAATTACCAGACAAGCTTGATTCAGCAGAATTCTATCTATTGGAAGCAGCAAAATTAAGTAAAAACAATAGCGATATATCATTTATAGTCGCAAAGATGTATGAGTTAACAGATAGAAAGCCCGCCGCCATAAAACAACTTCAATCAATAATAAATTATAGATCCGATCACATACTTTCTTTATATCAACTCTATGAATATTATAGAATACCGGGAGAGAGACAAAATTTAAATAAAGCAGAAAAACTGTTATTGCAGTTGCTTGAGCTTGTCCCTGGAAATATTGCTGTACATTTAAAAATGGTTGACCTTTCAATTAAGAATGGCCATCTGGAAAAGGCCCTCTTCTCATTAGAATCTATTAGACAAATCTTACCATCAATCCCAGAAGAAACTAATAGCTATTTAAATGAATCAATCCAATTGTTACGAAATAATAATCAAAAAAAATCAATGGTACAGTCTCTAATTTTTCACAACCTACTTAAGCCAACCACATTTTATAAATCAGGCATACAAGAATTAAAAGGAGGGTCTGGCCCTATTGCAGGCGCACCAATCACCAGCCTTACTAATTTAAACATCTCAGAATTTTATGATAATAAAAACACAATAAGCAGTATACAGTTTATAGATATAACAAACCAATCACGTTTAGATAATCTAAATAATATACACGTATTGATAAGGGGGGATTATGATCTGGATGGCGATGATGATTTATTTATTTCACATACAGATGAAAGACAGTCAACAGATCAATTAATATTAATAAATGAAAATGGGGTATTTAAAAGGATAGATGCTAAAATAAATCATCCAGGAGTTGATTATTTTGCCGTAAGTCATGATTATGATAATGATGGCCATATTGATATTATAATTATTAACTCTTTGGGAATAAAAATCTATAAAAATAATGGATTTGCTGAATTTGTAGATATGTCAAAATCATCAGGTATATATATAAATAATTATCCGAATAATCTCGGGTTTTTTGATTATGATCTAGAAGGCGATTTAGATATGTATATATCGAGCAATGGAAACAACCAGTTATTTAGAAATAATTCAGATGGTACTTTTACGGATATCTCTACCGATTCTGATGTTATGGCAAATGGAGAAAACACTTTAAGCCAAGTTTTTGGCGACTTTGATGATGATGGTGATGTAGATATGATAGTGCTTAATGAAAACAACTCTATTGTATACTATGATAATATAAGACAGGGATATTTTAGAGATTTGACTAAAAACTCCGGTCTATCCCACAATGGAAAACCAAGCAGTATTAATGTAGCAGATTATAATAATGATGGATATTTAGATATTTATATTTCTGATTTAGAAGGTAGCCATTCTTTGTATAAAAATAATGGAGAAGGCCGTTTTATCTATGATAGTAAATTTCTTCAAACAAATAACTTTTTAAGAGGTTTTTCCGCACAGCACTCGGAGTTTGCAGATATAGATAATGATGGCCATTTAGATATTATTATTGCTGGAGGACCTATAAAAGAATCAATAAAACATAGAGGAATAATCTTATTGCACAATAATGGAACTGGAGAATTTAATGATGTCTCGAGCTCATTACCTTTGATAGAGCACCCTGTTAATAATATTGTATCAAGTGATTTTGATAATGATGGCGATATAGATCTTATTCTGCTTCAAAAT
>MDTB01048883.1_pt1 | contig 13264 bp, 12 predicted proteins | sample 811161 | NCBI WGS metagenome assembly MDTB01 (sample SAMN05326650, study PRJNA326480) | marine metagenome | isolation source: seawater | place: Mediterranean Sea | collected 2009 | reverse complement strand
CTAAAGGAATTAGTAAACATATTGAATACTCACTAGCCACATGCCATTTTATAGATTTAACCACTTTATCTTCGCACAATATAATTTCGAATTTCATGTAATAGTATTTTTTAAATTACTTTTGTATCTGAAATATAAAATTAAATATTTAATAAAAAAATGTTCACAGGAATTATCGAAGAGTTTGGTATTGTTCAAAAAATTACAAAAGAAAAAAACAATTTATTAATTAACATAAAATCTTCTTTTGTAAAAGAATTAGAAATTAATCAAAGTATATCTCATAATGGCATTTGTTTAACTGTCACTCAGTTAAACAATAACACTTACACCGTCTGCGTGGTACAAGAAACAATCCAAAAAACAAATATAAATTATATTAAAAAAGGTGATTTAATAAATTTAGAAAGATGTCTAGTTTTAGGAGATCGTTTAGATGGGCATTTTGTTCAAGGACATGTTGACTGTACTGCACAATGTGTAGATATTCAAGATAAAAAAGGAAGTTGGCATTTTCATTTCAATTATAATAATAAATATGCTAAATACTTAGTCAACAAAGGCTCTATTTCTATTAATGGGGTCAGTCTAACTATTGCTAATATTGACGATGAACACAATTGTTTTGAAGTAGCAATTATTCCGTACACATTTCAACACACTAATTTTAAAAGCTTGAAATTAAATGATTTAGTGAATTTAGAATTTGATTTTCTAAGCAAACAACTTGTTCGCTTAAATAATATCAAATAATTCGTATAATTATTTTGAAAAAATATTTATATCACCAGAATAAAACTCTTTTTGTTTATTAGTAGCATTATAGGTTTCCAATGTATAGAAATATATCCCATCATTAACATAACCGGAGGCATTATCGTAAAAACGCTCTGGCAAAAACATAGAATTAGATTTTTCAGAATAAGTGGTTTTTCCATCCCACCAATCGCCATCTAAGCCATAATTCGGGTTAATATACACAACCGCTCCCCACTTGTTATATACATATAAAATACTTTGTGTATATACATTCGGGTTTAAGTCCGATATTTGAAATATATCATTAACCCCATCGCCATTAGGGGAAAAAGTATTAGGAACAGAAATAGGACAAGAAACTCCAATTTGAACAGTGCTAATGGTGTCACAAGCAAAAAAAGAAAATTCATAAATCCCAAACTCTGAAACAATTGCTTGAGTAATATTAGAATATGGATTAATAATTTGTGCTATTGAAGGACCCGAAATCTGTTCCCATGGTCCTGGATTGAATGCAGGAGTAATTGCATATAAATCAATTGTAAGCAAACAGTTTTGATGGTCGGAAGCCATTATATAAGGCTGGTCGGTGTCAAACAATAGGGCTAAAGTGTCGCTCACCCCACAGCTAGTAAAAATGACTTCATAAATGCCATAATCACTAACAGATATTAATACTGTATTTCCATTATCATTAATACTAATATCAGTATTACTGGGGATGTCTCCAGCTGACCATGATCCTTCGGTTAAAGAAATTGCGCTAAGTTCTGTCTCAAAACTACAATATACAGTCCCTGGGTCTTCAATAAGAGGGTTGGGAGAAATCATATCAACCATTATTGTGGAACTAGCACCACAACCGAAGTAGGTGAATTCATACACACCATAATCATCAACCGTAACAATGGGGTTTAAGTTTATGTCATTATCAAAATTGACTGTGCCAGGACCAGTAGCAGTCCAAAAACCCAAATCACCATCTATGCTAGCTTCTAATTGAAATGATTCCATACAATAAACTTGCTCTGGTCCTGAAAGTTCAGGCGCAGATGTTTCAATGACAAAAGTTTCAAAATCAATACCGTTACAGCTTTCAAATGAAAAAATATATTGCCCGTAATTTTCAACTGTAGCAAATGTATTAGTACTAAAACTATCATCTATTGTAACACCTTCTTCTGGACTTACAGCCCATTGACCTTCATCCGTTTGGACCTCTACAACTAGTGGGATTTCTTCAAGACAATAAAGCGCATCTTGGTTGATAATTGCGGGCGTTGCATCAATAACATTAATAGTAACTTCATCTATACTAACTCCACATTCGTTCTCTAAAGTCCATGCAAATATATTTTGCCCAAAGCCTAAATTAAAAACATTCACCTCTGAACTATTGGGAGCATCAATAGTTCCTTCCCCAGATACTAAGGTCCATACGCCAGACTCCCCCTGCAACGGATTATTGGCTACTAATACTGCTTCGTCCTCACAAATTTCAATATCTTGACCTGCATCCGAATTACTTACTGGCACTCCATCTATATCTATTAATATCTCAATAGTATCCTCACATCCATTAACTGTAGAAACCGTAAACTGATAAATATCTGATGGCGCATTTAAAAGATTTTGTTGCGTAGAAACAATATTTCCTGAACTATCTTCCCAACTATATTCAAATGGGCCCGATCCATCTAAAACTATAAAAGCACTACCGTCTGTAGAGCCTGGCTCACATGTCACATCCGTAGATTCAAAACCTGTAATATTAGCTGACTCAAATGTAATACTAACATCATCTCCTTCAATTCCTCCCTCAAAACCACACCAATCTCCAGCTGAACCACATAATGATGCTCCCGCAGTATATGTTACATCCCCACCTGGCATAACTATAATTTCACCCCCTGTACCTATTTGATTACCAAATTGGTCTTGCCAAATAATATCTGTTCCTGCAACTGCCGGAGCAAACTCAATACTCTCTAGTATATAATCATTTGAACCATTGGGTGTAAATCTCCAGCCATCATTTTCACAAGTCCATTGGTTGGGGAAATTTCGTTCAATGCCATCTAATCCAGTTACAACATGGGCAATGGTTCCATCAATATTGTGCAAGCCATGTATAGCAGCCCCCCCATTCCATGCAGTACATAACACTTTTTGAGCAATATGAGTTTCTATTATATTCGTTGTTTCAAATAATTTTATTTGACTTGAGTAACAAATATCTGTGCAATTAAACATAGGGATTCCACAAAAAGAAGCAATGAAAACTCTATTGGGGGATTCCCCAGTTGTGGCATATTGAATAATTCCATTCCCATTAAAACCTGGATTGATATCTTGCCACGGACATAGAATTCCATTCATTGTCTCATCACTAAGACCTGAATTATCCGGTATAGGATTAAAAATTTCCCATTGTGCAGGAACTCCCGCATTTGCAAGATTAAATGACAAAAAATTATTAGAGGAAAGAGTAACTTGACTGTAGGTGTTCCCATAAAAAATGAAATCGAATCCTAAATTGATAACACCACTAAAAATATCATCTGAACTAATACCGCTATCGATTAAATCAACGGAATAAGAAGTAGCTGTTAATGTAACAGAAACATTACCTTGGTCACCATCACAAAGGGTCGTGTCACCCTCAGCAACAACTTGTGAAAGTGCCATATGACAAATAAAAAAAATAATTGGAATTATATATGATCTCATGCTAACTACTTTGTTCCATCTTTAATCAAATATACTAAAATCCAAGCGGAGTTCATCAATATATCCGTCAGAAAAGCTAACTTTGAAGACTATGAAAATCCAACAAAATCAAATTCGAAATTTTTGCATTATTGCACACATTGATCATGGCAAAAGCACATTAGCTGATAGACTATTAGAGTTTACTAAAACTATTTCTAGTAGAGATTTGCAAAATCAATTATTAGATGATATGGATTTGGAACGCGAAAGAGGAATAACAATAAAAAGTCATGCCATACAAATGCAACATAATTTTCAGGGCGAAACATATACACTAAATTTAATTGACACTCCTGGACATGTTGACTTTTCATATGAAGTTTCTAGATCTATTGCTGCTTGTGAAGGAGCGCTATTAATAGTGGACGCTGCACAGGGAATAGAAGCACAAACCATCTCTAATTTATATTTAGCTCTTGAGAACGATTTAACAATTATTCCTGTGCTGAATAAAATTGATTTACCGAGTGCAGATATTGAAGTAACTGAAGCACAAATTATAGATTTACTAGGTTGTTCTGAAAATGATATTATCAAAGCCTCTGGGAAAACAGGGTATGGAGTTGAAAAAATATTAAAAAGTATTATTCAAAAAATTTCACCACCAGAAGGCGATAAAACAGCAAAATTACAAGCACTTGTTTTTGATTCCGTGTACAATCCATTTAGAGGTATAGAGGCATATTTTAAAATTATAAACGGGTCATTAAAAAGTGGAGAAAAAGTAAAATTTTTTGCAACTGGAAAAAGTTATTTTGCAGATGAAATTGGTACCTTAAAGCTTGAAAAAGACCCCAAAAAAATAATTCAAACAGGAGATGTGGGGTATATAATCTCCGGAATTAAAAATGCAAGTGAAGTAAAAGTTGGAGATACAATAACATCCTATGACTCACCTTGTGAGTTTCCAATTTCCGGCTTTGAAGAAGTAAAGCCAATGGTTTTTTCAGGAATATATCCTGTTGAAACTGATGAATATGAAGAGCTACGAACATCAATCGAAAAGCTTCAATTAAACGATGCCTCCTTAACTTTTGAGCCTGAATCTTCAATTGCTTTAGGATTTGGCTTCCGTTGTGGATTTTTGGGGATGCTACATATGGAAATCATTCAAGAGAGATTAGAGCGCGAATTTAATATGACTGTAATTACTACTGTGCCAAATGTATCATATTATGCAACTACCAAAAAAGGAGAAAAAATAAAAATCCATAATCCCTCTGATTTTCCTTCATTAGATAAGCTAGATCTTGTTAAAGAACCATATATAAAAGCCCAAATAATTACAAAAAGTGATTTTATTGGACCTGTAATGAATTTATGTATCGAAAAAAGAGGAACATTAACATCACAAATTTATTTAACTACTGATAGAGTAGAATTGAACTTTTCTATGCCATTAGCAGAAATTGTATTTGATTTTTATGATAAATTAAAAAGTATTTCTAAGGGCTATGCTTCTTTTGACTATCAAGCAGATGGATACAAAGAAACACATTTAGTAAAATTAGATATTATGTTAAATGGTGAGCAAGTAGATGCACTATCTTCATTATTACACAGAAAGCATGCTTATGAAATTGGTAAAAAAATATGTGTCAAATTAAAAGCCCTTATACCAAAGCAACAGTTTGATGTTGCTATTCAGGGGGCAATAGGTTCTAAAATCATTTCAAGAGAAACTGTTAAGGCGCTCCGAAAAGATGTGACAGCAAAATGTTATGGGGGTGATATTACAAGAAAAAGAAAATTACTAGAAAAACAAAAGAAAGGGAAAAAAAAGATGAAGCAAATAGGTAGTGTAGAAATACCTCAATCGGCATTTCTTGCAGTATTAAAATTGAATGATTAAAATATGCTGTTTATATTTGCATATTATTGGAAAATTTAAAAACAAAAATTATGGCAAAAAAAACAACTAGTGTTAAAAAGAAAACTCTGAGAAAAAAATCAAGAACTAAAAAAACCATGAAATCTCAAGAAGAAAATTCTATGGGAATTATGATATTAGCAATCATAGGGTTAGTAATTTTAGTTTGGCTATCTACTAATGTCACCATAGAAACTAAGGTGAGTGTTGATATGCCAAATGAATCTAATGAAATGATAGATTCAAGTATTATTATTTCTGGGAAAAAGTATGCTTCAAAAGAAAATGCATACAATACTCTGAAAAAAAACCCACAAACTATGATGACAAATGAAGAAATTTTATTTGTAGAAAAGTGGGTTGTGGACTTAGAAGAATAAATCAATGGCCGGACATAGCAAATGGGCGAATATCAAGCACCGAAAAGGTGCACAAGATGCAAAAAGAGGAAAGGTTTTTACGAAAATAATAAAAGAAATTTCTGTAGCCGTTAAAGAGGGGGGAGAAGATTATGATGCCAATCCAAGATTGCGAACTGCTATGCAAAATGCAAAGGGGGTCAATATGCCGAAAGAAAATATTGAACGAGCAATCAAAAAAGCTACAGGAAATGATGCCGCAAACTATAGTGAATCAACATACGAAGGATATGCCCCATATGGAATAGCAATATTCATTGAATGCACAACCGATAATATAAACAGAACAGTGGCAGATGTAAGAGCTATATTTAACAAATACGGTGGGGAATTAGGGAAAAATGGTGCCTTAGAATTTTTATTTGAAAGAAAAGGTGTTTTTATTATTGATAAAAATAATATCAATATAGATCTTGAAGAAATGGAAATGGAGTTAATTGACTTTGGACTTGAAACATTTGATGTTAATTCAGACATTTGTCATATTGTATGTCATTTTGATAAGTTCGGTGTAATGCAAGAGCAACTTTCCAAAATGTCTATCAAGATTAATTCAGCGGACATTCAACGCATTCCACATGATACAAAAAAATTAGAACTCAATAGTGCTTTAAAAATAATAAATATTATAGAAAAATTTGAAGAGAATGATGATGTTCAAAAAGTATTTCATAATCTAGATATTAATGATGAACTAATGAGCTCATTAAATGAATAAAAAAAAATTAATCAATGTTTTGATATTGGGTTCTGGAGGCCGAGAACATGCAATAGCATGGAAAATTTATCAAAGTAAATTCATAGGTAAAATATATGTGGCTCCTGGAAATTCCGGAACATCTAGTATAGCAATTAATCTGCCCCTAAACATAAATAACCATAATGAAATTAAAGATGTAATTATATCCCATCTTATTGATTTATTAATTATCGGTCCTGAAGGTCCGCTTGTGAAAGGATTACATAATAAACTAGCTAACATGCATGAATTAGCTAATTTGACAATAATTGGGCCTAAAAAAGAAGGCGCACAATTAGAAGGTAGTAAAGAATTTTCCAAAAAATTTATGAAAAAATATAAAATTCCAACTGCTGATTTTAAGACTTTTAATAGTACGGAGATATCCGATGCTATTAATTATTTAAAACAATTAAACCCTCCATTTGTTATTAAAGCTAATGGATTGGCTGCAGGAAAGGGAGTTTTAATTTGTGATTCTTTTGAACAAGCTGAAAATGGAATCAAAGATATGATGATCAATTTAAAATTTGGAGATGCGGGAGAAACAATAGTAATCGAAGAGTTTTTAGATGGCATTGAAATGTCTGTGTTTATTATAACTGATGGTGAAAGCTATAAAGTCCTGCCAACAGCTAAAGACTATAAGCGCATTGGGGAATATAATACGGGATTAAATACTGGTGGGATGGGAGCTATATCTCCTGTGCCATTTATAGGCCCAACCATGATGAAAAAAATAAAAAGTCAAATTATTGAGCCGACACTAGCCGGTTTAAAAAAGGAAAAAATTGATTATACGGGATTTATTTTTTTTGGACTTATTAATGTAAAAGAAAAACCCTTTGTAATAGAGTATAATGTTCGCTTAGGTGATCCCGAAACACAGGCTATTATACCAAGAATAAAATCAGATTTATTATTATTATTAAATAAGTTGAATGATAAAGAGAAGTTTAAAAATGAGGATCTAATTATCTCAAGCCAAACTACAGCTACAGTGATTATGGCATCTGGGGGTTACCCTGAACGATACCAGAAAAACCATATTATTAATGGATTAGAAAACATAAAAGATACATTAGTATTTCATGCTGGAATAAAATTAGAAAAGGAGAAGTATCTAACAAATGGTGGCAGGGTGCTAGCGCTTACCTCTTTTGGAGCAAGCTTAAGTGAAGCAAAAAATAAAAGTTATCAAGAAATAAAAAAAATAAAATTTAAAGACTTGTACTACAGAAAAGATATTGGATTAGATTTAATTAAATAAAGCGCCTTAAAGAAATAAAAAAAGCAAACACAAATAATAACACTAATAATATATTCATATAATTACCCAAAACAGGAAGTATTGTAAATGATGCCTCAAAGATGTCTCCCAACCAATAGAAAAAATTTGTCATTATTGCAATATATTTAATACCAAGACAAAATTAAGGATATTTTTGATTAAAAATATAAGAAAATGTTAAAAATCATCTGTATAATAGGAATCGTGATTTTAAATGCCACCTATCTAAATAGATTTATAATAAAAAATAAAATTATTAAAATACCTAATCTATGGACTACAGTAATATTTATGATTTTTTCTATTCCCCTAATCAAGCTAGGTAATCAGTGGTCTTTAACAACAGTTATGTTATTAATCACATTAAACTATGTTTCCATTTGTAATCTATATGAATCTCCAAATATAAAATTTCAAGTTTTTAAAACAGGTTTTTTCACAAGTACCCTAATATGGTGCGATTATAATTTCATTATATTATATCCTATAATACTATATTCATTGATATATTATCAAAGGTTAAACTGGCGTAATACTATAATTCAATTATTAGGATTGCTTTATCCGTGGTTTCTTTATTTAGTTATAGATACTTTTTTGAATCTATCAAAAATGAAATTTGACATTGATTTTAATAATTTAACACACACATACAGCTTGTCCAATTATTGGAGTATTCTCATAATAACTTTATTCCTAATTTCCTTATCATTAAAGGAACTATATATAAATTACCATAGAAAAAAAGAGAAATCTAAAAAGGCGCTTAATATATTATGCATGATAACTATTTGTATGCTATCACTTTCAATATACCTAAAATCTATACAACATATTTACTTTTTATGTCTACCTGCAAGTATATTAATTGCTAATTATTTAATCTATACTAAGTATGGAAAATTTCGAACTTTTTTAGTAGGTTTGTTGACTGTATCATTTATATTTAAATTTTTATTATGACCTTTGGAGTTGTTGTATTTCCTGGATCTAACTGTGATGAAGATGCAGTGTATGCAATTCAAGATGTAATTGGTGAAAAGGTTGTAAAGCTTTGGCATAAAGATTCTGATTTTAAAAATATTGATTTTATTATACTACCAGGAGGCTTCTCATATGGAGACTATCTTAGGTCTGGAGCTATCGCTAGATTTTCTCCAATTATGCAAAAAATCATTGAATTTGCAAATAATGGCGGCTTTGTGTTGGGCATTTGTAATGGATTCCAAATTCTATGTGAATCTAAATTACTACCCGGAACATTAATTAGGAATCATAATCATAACTTTATATGTAAAAATATTTTTATTACACCACAACATAATCTTACAATTTTTACCGAAAATATCGCATCAAAAAGAGTTTTTAAGGTGCCGATTGCACATGCAGAAGGTTGTTATTTCGCTGATGAAAAAACACTGCAGTCAATTATTGACAATAAACAAATTATTTTTAAATACTGTGATCGAGAAGGGGATATTAATAAAAAAGCGAATCCTAATGGATCATTAAAAAATATTGCTGGGATTTGTAACTTAAATAGAAATGTGTTTGGAATGATGCCACACCCCGAAAGAGCATGCGACCCATTTTTAGGCAATATAGACGGTAAAATCATTTTAGAAGAAGCAATAGCTTTATGTAAAAATATGGGGAAGTAATTAATAGTTATTATAGCACCGATTAATTATATTACTAATTACTTCCCCACCCCAATACTATCTCTATGTACTATAATACAAAATGCATGCCAAACTTATATTAAAAAAATAATCGTGTGAATTTTGGTTGAGTTTAAATACAATATAATCGGTTTTTTTGGATATAGCCTAAAACCCCCTTTGTTAACATGTTTGTATAGTATGGCGATTGTATGTTTTGTCTTATTTCGGAAGAAGCAATCCTAAGATGTTCTCCTAATAATTGAAATCGAGCATCTAATTTATCAATAGAATAACCTTTTCTAGCATAAACATATATAATAAAGTTATTTAATATATATTCTGAATTTTTCCATTTTGGAAGTTGACAATAATTGTCTGAACCCATAATAATACTAAATTTGTGTTGTGGATTTTTTTTTGTAATGTGCCTTAACGTATCGGATGTATATTGAGGGGCTTTTAATTTTAATTCTATGTCTGAAAATAATATGTTTTCATATTTAATTAAGGCTATTTCTATCATGGCTATTCGATGTTGAGTAGAGGATATTGTTAAATCTACTTTAAATGGGTTTCGGGGGGTCAAAACAAACCACACCTGATCTAATAACTTGAATTGCAAAGCGTTTTGAGCTATTGTTAAGTGTCCTAAATGTATCGGATCAAAAGTGCCAAAAAATAAACCTATGTTCATACTTTTAAAAAGGCTTTTATTAATTCTTGCACTTTATGTTTTGAATCATTTAAATTATCATTAATTACAACATAGTCCATTTGCTTCCCAACAAGAATCTCTTCTTTCATTTTATTTAATCGAATCTCTAGCTGTGTACTAGATTCTGTATTGCGTTTTAACAACCTATTCTTAGCAATAGATTCTGAGGGAGCTTGAATAAAAATAGATAAAGCTTGGTTCTTGAAGTGCTTTTTAAGAGCCATAGCACCATGAACATCGACATCGAATAATATATTTTTGCCTAAATTTAACATGCTAATCGTATGGCTTTTAAGGGTACCATAAAAATGATTAGGATATACCTCTTCCCACTCTAAAAAATCATTTGATTTTATTTTGTTTTTAAACTGCTCAATTGAAAGAAATATATAATGTGCACCTTGTATTTCCATGTCTCTCTTTGGCCGTGTACAAGCAGAGACTGAAAATTTTAAGTTGAAATCTTTCCAAGAAAGGAGATGATGAGCTAACGTGGTTTTTCCCGAGCCACTTGCCCCTGATATAATTACAACTTTTGAAAACTCCGACATTATAAAATATTTTGTAATTGTTCTTTTGTTTTTTCAACTTGCTCTTTCATGGCAACCACAATCTTTTGTATCTCAAAATCATTAGCTTTCGACCCAATAGTATTAATCTCTCTTAATACTTCCTGTGAAATAAACATGAGTTTTTTCCCAATTACTTTTTCTTTTTTAACAACTTGCAAAAAATATTTACAATGATGCTGTAATCTTACTCTCTCCTCAGTTATATCATTTCGTTCAAAATAATATATCATTTCAGCTTCAAGTCTAGCATTATTATGTTCTGCTTTAGACTTTTTTATATGATTTAAAACTTTTGCCTTTTTTCTAGATTGCCTTTTTTTTTCTAATGACACTAGTTCCTTTGATGTTTTCAAAATCAAATTAATATAGGTTTGAATTTCTCTCATTAAAACACCTCCCTCTTTTTTTCTAGAAGAATTAAGTTTTTTTAGTGTTTTTGAAATAGTATCTAAAATGATTTTCTTAGAGTTAGAATTGATTTTAAGATTTGTCACATCAAATATGTCCGGGAATCTAATCGCTGCATTTAAAATAGATCCTGAGTCTACATTTGGCATAATTTTTCTAATCGACTTAATGCATGCATCCAGCTTTTTAGAATTAAATTTTAAATTGGAAAAATTAGTATTTTCGATTAGCCTAAAATCTATTTTCCCTCTAATTAACTCATTAACAATCAATTTTCTTATATCATTCTCCAAATCTATAAAATACCGAGGAGTTTTAATGCTAATATCTAAACCCTTTGTGCTATTTAAAGACTTTATGATAATTGTATAGCTATTGCCCTCAATCTTTAAATCTTTCTTTACATAGCCCGTCATTGAAATCATAACAATATTTTTATTATATGTAATCACAATATACAAAAGTGTACATAATATTTATGTCCTTTTAATTACAAAATATACTCCTGAAAATATAAAAATAGCTGAGAGGAATTTATGCATAGTTAATATATCCTTCCCCAGAAGGATTGCTAACAAAGTTGCTAAAAGTGGTTGTAAGTATATATAAAACGCTACTGTCGAAGATCTCAATCTAGAGATGGCATATATATTCAAAAAGTAAGCTAAACAAGTAGTAAAAAATATAACGAATAGTATTTTAAAAATAATATCCATTGGAAGAATCATAAGGTTTATTTCGATAACATCTCTCCAACCTATTGGAAGAATCATGATAAAACCTAGAAAAAATAAATTTTTTAATACAGTAATAGGATGATATTTTTTCATAAGAGATTTTACTAAAACTAAATAAATTGCATAAGAAAAAGCATTTATAAGTATCAAAATATCTCCGAAATTATTAAGGGAAAAAGATAATGAACCATTAGTGATTAATAAGGTTGCGCCTAAAAGGCCTAGTAAAACGCCTAAGAGCCTAATATAATGATGCTCTTTTGGAGACAAAAACACCGCAATTAAATAAACAATAACCGGAGTAGTGATCATAATCAATGATGCATTAATTGGACTAGTTAGGCTCAATCCTTGAAAAAAACACAACATGTTAATAAAAACACCAAATAGCGCACATATAAATAAATACCAAAAATCTTTTCTATATAACTTTTCCTTTATCCAAAAGCGATGTATTAAAAAAAAAATCACAGATGCTCCCAAAATACGGAGGAGTATAAACCCTTTTGGGGTAATATATTCGGGCATTACATCCTTAGCAACGATATAATTAACCGCATATATAGTGTTAGCTAAAAATAATGCAATATGGGAGGTGAGAATTTTATGCATTTGATGAATTGAACTAATTTGTTTTATATTAAATTTGAATAAAAATATATATTATGAAATTTGGCACTAAAGTTATTCATTCCGGACTAATTACAGACCCCTCTACTGGAGCAATTATTACTCCAATATATCAAACATCAACCTATGTACAAAAAAAACCGGGAGACAATATGGGTTATGAGTATTCAAGAACTGCTAATCCGACCCGAACAGCTTTAGAAAAAAATATTGCAGCCTTAGAAAATGGCAAATATTCTATTTGTTATTCTAGTGGAATGGGGGCAGCTGATGCAATTATTAAATTACTAAAACCAGGAGATACTATTGTCGCCAATAAGGATATTTATGGTGGAACTTATAGAATGTTTGAAAAAGTTTTTTCAAAATTTAATTTAAATTTTGAATACTCAGACCTTACAGAAGAAGATAATTTACATAATACTATTACAAAAAAAACTAAATTAGTCTGGATAGAAACCCCTTCAAATCCTTTAATGAGTATTATTGATATTAGGGCAATTAAAAAGCATATTTCTACACACTGTCCGCATAAAGTTTTACTGGTCATTGATAATACTTTTGCTACACCCGTACTTCAAAATCCTCTAGAATTAGGTGCTGATATCGTATTACACTCTGTTACTAAATATCTGGGGGGCCATTCGGATTTAGTTATGGGAGCTTTAATTACTAATGCGAAAAATAT
>MDTB01058338.1_pt1 | contig 13265 bp, 15 predicted proteins | sample 811161 | NCBI WGS metagenome assembly MDTB01 (sample SAMN05326650, study PRJNA326480) | marine metagenome | isolation source: seawater | place: Mediterranean Sea | collected 2009 | reverse complement strand
TAGGAAGAAAAACCAGTTTAGGTTGGATGTCATCAGATGAGTGCGGTGTAATTACAGAAACAGAGAATGTGGCTAGTCTAATAAAAAAAATAGAAATAAAGTTTAAAAGAGAGAGTTTTCTTTGTTTAGATATGTCTGACTCTCGATACTGTTTTGAACTTTCTGGAAAAGGTTGGCGAGAAATTTTGGCGAAGGGAAGCCCGGTTGATGTTTCGGATGGAAAACTTAATCTGGGCGTTTTGCGTAGAACAAGAATTGGAAATTTGGCTGTCGCGTTTTGGATGACTGACGATAAGACGGTGCGCTTAATATGCATGCGTTCTGTCTCTGATTTTATGAGGGAGTGGCTAAAGACAGCCGTTGATCCGTCTGGCTCAATAAGTCATTTTTAATTAATTTTATCCTAGAGCGGATGTTTTAGTGAAAATAGTTTTGGATACCTGTGTATTAGTACCTGTTTTAGTAAGAGGGCTTCTCTTGAAAATCGCCGAACTAGGAAAATTTACTCCTCTTTGGTCTGAAAAAATATTTTCTGAGTGGCGATGCACAGCGTCTAAGTTGGGAAAGAATAATGCTATGCGTGTCGAAATAGAAATTTTATTGATGAAATCGCGCTGGAAAGATAGCATGGTAACAAGAGATATCGCTGCCGAAAACCGTCTTCTCTTACCTGATCTTGATGATAGGCATGTTTTCTCAACTGCAATTGCTAGAAAAGCTGATTTCATACTTACCTATAATTTAAGAGATTTTCCGATACGCACTTTGGCGTCTCATAATATCAAACCGCGGAGTCCAGACAGTTTCTTATTAGAGATTTTTGAGGAGTCCCCAAAAGATTTCAGCAGATTGGTAGATGAGCTTATAGAAAAAGAACTTGAAAGCGGGATAGAAATACTGTCAAAGAAGACTTTCCTAAAGCGTTTGGGGCTTCCACGGCTCGCAAAAAGCCTTTAGCGTGGGTTTTTGTCGCTCCACTTGTACTGAAGGTTAGAAATAGCTTTGATTCGTTCGTCAACACTTGGATGACTTTGCAACCATTGAGGAGCAGCGCCCGCTGTTAATACCAAGCTATCGAGTTTTTTTAAAAGACTTATTTGTGGTTCGGTCCCAATTCCAGCTTTGCATAGTAATGCTGAAGCATACTCGTCAGCCTCAAATTCGTCATTTCGAGAAAGTTTTGCCGCAAGAAGGCTGGATATAAAGTTTGCGATATATATGCCTACGGCAGGGATGATTCTTCCAATAGTCAGGCTTAATATAATCCGAAGAGCGTTTTGCATAGAAAAATCGATAATTCGTCGTTTTGCATGCCCTAGTGCAACGTGTCCTAACTCATGGGCAACAACACTTGATAATTCTTCTGCCGTTACCTTGCCTGCATAAAAAGCATCAAGTGCGCCTCGAGTAAGAAAGATTCTTCCATCAGAGGTAGCTAGACCGTTAAAGGTTCTCACCTCATGTATCCGAACAGGTATATCGGTAATATCTAACATTTTAGCGATACGATTTATTAAAGACTTCAATATCGGCTCTGAGAGTTCTGTAGAGTCTGAAAATAGCTCCCTATTAGTTCTTAGAAGGGAGTTTTTTTGACTGAATAACCCAAACAGTAATGGGACTATAAATAGAAAGAGAAATTTAATCATTAATTCTTCTCGTCAAGTTAGTATTTTAATCCCAAGTTCCAATCCATTCAGTGATAGGGGAACCATTCGATTATCAAAGATAGTCCTCATTATTTCCGTAGAGTGCGTATATTCCCATTGTGATCTGGGAATTGGATTAATCCAAATATTTTTTGGCCATTGAACTATAGCTCTCTCTAGCCATGATCTTCCTGATTCTGAATTGTAATGTTCATTTGCTCCGCCTGGCATCTCTATTTCGTATGGGCTCATGGCAGCATCCCCAACAAAAATACACTTGTAATCCCGGCCATATGTATTGAAAACTTCTATGGTAGGGGTTTGCTCCGTCCATCTACGACTATTATTTTTCCAGACAGCTTCATAAAGGCAATTATGAAAATAATAATATTCTAAGTGTTTAAACGCAGTCTTCGCTGCGGAGAAAAGATCTTGGACTTCTTTAACGTAGGCATCCATTGAACCTCCAACATCAAAGAATATCAACACTTTCACAGCATTTAATTTTTCGGGGCGAGTTTTTACATCTAAATAACCGTTTCTTGCTGTAGAGCTTATAGTACCACTCAAATCCAACTCTTCTTGCGAGCTATCTCTAGCCCAAAGACGAAGCCTTTTAAGTGCTATTTTCATTTCTCTGGTTCCTAATTCACTATTCCCATCAAAATCTTTAAATTCTCTCTTATCCCAAACTTTAATAGCTCGCTGATGCCTACTGTCGTTTTGTCCAATTCTAATGCCTTCTGGATTATAACCATATGCACCGAAGGGTGAAGTTCCAGCAGTACCAATCCACTTGTTTCCGCCTTGATGTCGCTTTTTTTGTTCTTTCAATCGCTCTTTGAGAGTTTCAATTAATTTTTCAAAACCACCAAGTGACTCGATATCTTTTTTTTCCTCTTCAGATAGGAATTTTTCTGCCAGTTTTTTTAGCCATTCTTTGGGAAAATGTCTTGACTCAACTAGCTCATCTACTGTTATCGTCTCAATTCCTTCAAAAGTTGATGAAAAGACTCTATCAAACTGGTCTATATGTTTCTCATTTTTTACGAGGCATGATCTGGCCAAATAATAAAATGTAGTAATCTCAAATCGACCTATGCCCTTAGACAGCGCTTCCAAAAATACTAGAAATTCTTTTAGTGAAACAGGCAGTTTTTGTGTTTTTAAATTTTGGAAAAAATTCAGAAACATACTCTATATAATTCCTATTCTTTGGACTATGATTGAAATGATTAATGCAATAAGTAAAAAAGCTATTCCAAAAGCTGTTCCGTAATGAACTTTGTCAAGTCTATTACCATTTTTCTTTCTTGCAGTTATCACCCCTAATGTTGCTCCAATAATAAATGCTAGTGGCAAAACCATCGCTTTTCCAATCTTTCTTGGCTTTTAGGTTCGGGCTCGGCTCATAAAAGCCAAGCGCTCAAAAAGTTGTACGTCTTGCTCGTTTTTTAACAAGGCTCCGTGGAGCTTTGGTAAAATACTTCCAGTATCACCACGAAGTTCGGTAGGTCTTATATCTTCTGATAATAAAAGTTTGAGCCAATCCAAAACTTCGGAAGTAGATGGCTTTTTCTTTAAACCAGGTGCTTCGCGAACCTCAAAAAACTGTTTAAGGGCTGTCTCTAGAAGTGATTTCTTTATATCAGGGAAATGTATTTGCACAATCTGAGATAGCGTTTCATGATCTGGAAATCGAATATAATGAAAGAAACATCGTCTGAGAAAGGCGTCAGGTAATTCTTTCTCATTATTAGATGTTATAACAATAATTGGACGGTGCTTGGCTTTTATTTGCTCGCCTGTCTCATAAACATAAAATTCCATCCTGTCCAATTCTTGGAGCAGGTCATTCGGAAATTCTATATCTGCTTTATCAATTTCATCGATTAATAAGACTGTTTTCTTGGTCGACGCAAAACTTTCCCATATCTTTCCTTTTTTTATGTAATTTCCAATGGCATTGACTTTGGTATCACCTAATTGACTGTCTCTAAGTCGACTTACTGCATCATATTCGTAAAGCCCCTGTTGAGCCTTGGTAGTTGACTTTATTGTCCACTCTATGATGTCTAAAGACAAACCGCGAGCGATTTGTCTGGCAAGCTCTGTTTTTCCTGTTCCAGGCTCACCTTTTATAAGTAAAGGCTTCTCTAAAGTTATCGCGGCGTTTACAGCTACAGTTAAGTCTTCAGTAGCGATGTATTCTTTGGTGCTTTCGAAGTTCATTTATATTCCTTTTCAATTTAGTAATGAATATTGAATCTTTGACTTTTGTTCAAGATATGAATCTTTCTAGTGACAAAACAATTAATTACGGGTATCCGTCTTTTACTTTTTAAACGCGAGTATGATTCTAATGATTGATAATAACAGAGATAATTCAAGTTATAGGCCACATGATTCGGAGCCGTTCATGAACGAGCGACAAGTCGAGTATTTCAAAGGTAAGTTACTTGATTGGAAAAATTCAATTTTAGAGGAGAGCAAAGTAACTATCGAAGGTATGCAGCAAGACACTAGAAACATTCCTGATGCTGCCGATAGAGCATCTGAGGAAACTGATCGAGCCCTGGAGCTCAGAACACGGGATAGGCAGAGAAAATTGATCCTTAAAATAGATGCGGCTATTCGTAGAATTGAAGATGGAACCTATGGATTTTGTGAGGAAACTGGTGAGCCCATCTCATTAAAAAGACTTGACGCTAGACCAATAGCGACTCTTAGCCTCGAAGCTCAAGAGAGGCATGAACGAAAAGAACGTATTCATAGAGAAGAATAGATGTCTGCCAGGGCTATAATTTTGTGTAATTAATGATAACGTGTAAAGATGAAAGCTAACTCCTTATCTGTAGGCATAGTCGGGGGCGGAGTAGGAGGCCTCGCGCTCGCAATAGCTTTAAGAAAAAGCAATGTTGCCGTTACCTTATTTGAAACTGCTAAATCCTTTAAAGGTTACGGGGCAGGCATACAACTGACTTCTAACGGGGTAAAAGTTCTTAGATACTTGGATTTAGAAGCGGAACTAGAGAAAAAATCTCTTAGAACTGAAAAAATTATGTTAAAGAGAGCCGAGAGTGGCAAGATTATATCTGAAATTAAGCTTGGTGATTTTGCAAGGAAACGTTATTCAGCATTTTTTTATTTGACGCATAGAAACGACTTAGTTCAAATCTTAGCAAAAAAAGCAGAAAAAGTTGGGGTAAAACTTTGCTTGGGAGAAAAGGCCAATCTAACTAGGTGTAACTCTGACATTTTTAAAATCAAGATTCAGGACAAGGTTTTCGATTTTGACGTAATTGTCGGAGCTGATGGCATCAATTCTAATTCTCGCACCACTGTTTTTCCGAAGACAAAAAAGTCTAAATTTTTGAAACAGGTTGCCTATCGAGCCACCGTACCTTTCGATAAGGTAGATAAGCTATATACTAAGCCGAACGTAAATTTGTATCTTGGGTCAGGATGTCACTTGGTTTGTTATCCGTTATCTAATCAGTCGCTAGTAAACCTGGTCTTTTGCAAAGATCAAGAAGTTTGGAGCGCTAAACGTTCAAGAGTTTCAGTAGATAAAGCTGAACTAAGAGAGAATTTCGGTCACTTCCATGGTATTGAGAGTCTGATTAATGATGCTCAGGAGGTTCGGAAATGGGGTTTATTTGGTTATGAGAGTGAGCAGAGTTGGGCTTCTGGTAATGTTGTATTTTTGGGCGATGCCTGCCATCCAATGCTCCCTTATTTAGCTCAGGGCGCCAATCAGGCTTTGGAAGATTCTATCGCCCTATCGCATTTTCTTTTAGTTAGAAAGAAATTAGATCTCAAGGCTATCTTTAAACAATACGAGACTAATCGTAGTAAGCGGGTGGCTCGGATTCAAAAAACTGCAACCAGAAATTCTTACATCTATCACTTATCCAAAGGTCCAGTGCAGCTTGTTCTACACATTGGTTTATGGATAATCGCTAAACTCATGCCCAATTTCTTAATTTCAAGATTTGACTGGTTATACAAATATGAGTTTCGGGTTGAATTCTAGTGGTCAATTTCTATCCAAATGGGGACGTGATCAGAAGGATGTTCCTCGCCCCGCATGTAGCTATCGATTTCGCAATGAACTAATTTGTCTGCCATTTGTGGGGTTAGCAGTATATGATCTATGCGTACACCATGATTTTTTTTCCAAGACCCTCTTTGATAATCCCAGAACGTGAATAAATTTTCTTGCTTGTGTATTACTTCGCAGGCATCTGTGAAACCAAGGTTTAATATTCGTTGGTAAGCACTCCGACTTTCCATCTTGAAAAGAGCATCATTAATCCAAGACTCTGGGTTGGCAGCATCTTTTTTCTGAGGAATTATGTTATAATCACCAAGCATTGCAACAGGTTCCTCAGATTGAATAATTCCAAGTGATCTTTCGTAAAGTCTTTGCATCCAGTCAAGTTTGTAATCAAATTTTGGGCCAGGACACGGGTTACCGTTCGGTAGGTATAGCCCACAAACCCTTATAGAATTTGTCTCAACTTCGATCCATCTCGCTTGATGGTCGTCTACGTCACCATCTAAGCCAAACTGTTTAGACTCAATAGGGTGCTGCGATAAAATCGCAACTCCATTAAAACTTTTTTGACCATGTGTTACCACGTTGTAACCAAGGTCTTCTATCTCGGAGACAGGGAATGTTTCATCAGTAGTTTTTATTTCTTGAAGTGCTACAACGTCTGGTTTTCGGCTTTTTAGCCATCCAACAACAGTTTTGAGGCGTGCTTTAATACCGTTAACGTTAAAACTAGCTATTATCACATTGGTTCCAGACTCAAACTGAGATTTAATTCATTCAAATTTCTGCTCGCTGTTATATTGAAAAACTTGTTCCGCAGCCACATGATGACGTGGCGTTAGGATTATCTATTGTAAACCTGGCTCCTACTATTTCATCTGTAAAATCGATGGTAGCTCCAGCTAGGAACTCTAAAGAAACAGAATCAATCAATACGGTTGCGCCATTTTTTGTAAACACACTATCTTCTTCAAAAACTTTTTCGTCTAATGTTATTTCGTACTTAAAGCCCGAACATCCTCCGCCCTCTACTGCAACCCTGAGGTGCTTTGAGTTCCCAATTTCAGATATTCTTGAGAAAGCTCTATCAGTAATTTTAGGAGGTAATTTTAATTCCATCTTTAAGACCCGTGAAAAACCATGTATGCTTTGCAAGATATAACTTTTATTATTTTTTGCAAGCTTGGAGGTGTCATTTGCAATGTAATTTTGCAGTACGAGCCGAGGAAACAAAGGGAAGGTTATTTCATGAGAAGGAAAGTGCGTATAGGTCTGTTTATCAACGCGACCGTGATAGAATTATTCATTCATCCTCTTTTAGAAGGCTAAAACATAAAACTCAGGTTTTTGTCTCTCACGAGGGCGATCACTTTAGAACACGTCTCACTCACTCTATTGAAGTAGCTCAAATAGCAAGGACAATATCTTTAGCACTAGGACTTAATATTGATTTGACGGAAGCAATATCGTTGGCTCATGATTTAGGCCATACGCCGTTTGGTCATAGTGGCGAAGAGGCATTGAATTCATGTATGCAGCCATTTGGTGGTTTTGATCATAATACTCAAGCAATTAAAATAGTTACAAAACTTGAAAGAAAGTATGCGAGATTTGATGGCTTGAATCTTTCTTGGGAGACACTAGAAGGTATAGTAAAACACAATGGCCCAATGAAAAAATTGGAGAATTATTATTTAGTTGAATACAACTCTAGACACGATTTGAAACTTGAAACCTATCCGAGTTGCGAAGCCCAGGTTGCCACCATATCAGATGACATCGCATACAACACGCACGATCTATCTGATGGGCTGAGAGCCAACTTATTTGAGATCTCCGATTTGTATCATTTGCCTATTGTCGGTGAGTGCTTTCGGACGGTAGAAAAGCTACATCCGACCACTGATAAGTCACGTCTCTGCCATGAGGCTCTCCGAAGGCTATTGGGCTGGATGGTTGAAGATGTGCTTTTTGAAAGCAGAACGAGATTGAAACCATTTTTAAATGAGAACACTGATTTTATAAGAAACCACAACCAACCTATGATAGGATTTTCTAGTCAGTTCCATAAGGAACTATTAAAAATCAAAAAGTTTCTGTTTGAACGAATGTATAGGCATTGGAAAGTTAATAGGTTGAGATATCGTAGCTCTCTTATCATAAAAGAATTGTTTCGAATGTTTTTTGAACAAGCGGACATGCTCCCCGGAGAGTGGGGTGTCCTAGCAAAAACTGACAGCGAGACAGAAAAAGGTAGACTTATCTGTGATTATATAGCTGGTATGACTGATCAGTATGCGTTAATGGAATATCGAAAACTTACACACGATGAATTGGAGATTAACTGAACTTAAATTAGTAGCAGACTAATCGAGTTAATATCAACAAATAGGTGCAGTGATGACGTTTGATAAGGTTAAGGTTTAAATGGACATATTTTTTGAATTCAGGAGTCGAATAAGAAGTGCACTTGAAGAATTGGTTTCTAAAGGGCTTTTACTTGGAGAAGAGTCATTTGAGTCGATTGTTGTGGAGCCTCCTAGAGACCACTCTCTTGGCGATCTCGCTACAAACGCCGCATTAATACTTGCTAAATCAGAGAAAAAGCGGCCGATGGTTATTGCGCAACTTATAGCAGATATTTTAGCTAAAGACAGTAGTGTAGGTTCGGTCGAGATTGTAAAGCCAGGATTTATTAATGTTATACTGAAATCTGATATATGGTTTCAAGTTCTTGCCAAAGCTTTTTCAAATCCAACAACTTTTGGTTGTAATATCCATGGAAAAGGAAAAAAAATAAACGTGGAATACGTTTCAGCAAATCCAACTGGTCCATTACATGTGGGGCATACTCGAGGTGCTGTATTTGGTGATGCACTGTCGAACTTACTCGAATTTAATGGTTATGAAGTAACACGTGAATACTATGTAAATGATGCTGGGGGTCAGATCGATGCTTTAGCCCGATCTGTTTTCCTTCGATATATCGAGTTACATGGTCACAAGATCGAATTATGTGAAGAAAGCTATCCAGGCGAGTATTTAATCCCTGTTGCTGCTGAGTTGAAAAGAAAATATGGGGACCAATTTGTAAAAGAGAAGGAGTCAGAATGGCTGGGTACATTTAAAAGTTTTTCATCTGATGCAATGCTAAATTTGATTAAGGAAGATTTGAAACTTCTTGGAATTTCCATGGATAAGTTCTATTCAGAGCAAGCTCTCTATAAGAGTGGAAGAATTAATCTTGCGCTAAAATCATTGGCAGAGAAAGGTTTGATATACTCTGGTGTTTTACCACCACCAAAAGGAAAACAAGTTGAAGATTATGAACCTAAGAAGCAAACGCTATTCAAGTCTACAGATTTTGGTGATGACTTGGATAGACCTTTAAAGAAGTCAGATGGGAGCTGGACATATTTTGCTCCTGATGTCGCTTATCATTTTGACAAAATTGAAAGAGGTTATGATGAATTAATCGACGTTTTTGGCGCAGATCATAGAGGTTATGTAAAGCGAATGAAAGCTGCCGTTAGTGCTTTATCAGCAGGAAAAGTTAACTTGCACATAAAGCTTTGTCAGTTAGTAAGACTCTACAAAAAGGGTCGCCCATATAAAATGTCCAAGCGTGCTGGAAATTTTGTTTCCGTACGCGATATGATTTCTGAGGTAGGGAGAGATGTTATCAGATTTATGATGTTGACCAGAAAGAATGATGCGCAATTGGATTTTGATGTTGATAAGGCTTTAGAGCAATCCAAAGATAATGCTGTTTTCTATGTACAATATGCCCACGCTAGATGTTGCTCAATAATAGATAAAGCGCGTCGAATCGGTTTCAACATCGATGAAACAAAGCTTGAGGGAGCAGAGCTTGCTATTCTGACTGCAAAAAGTGAAGGCAGAATAATAAAGAAAATAGCGGAATGGCCTCGGGTGGTGCAAGTATCAGGATTATCGCATGAACCTCACAGGATTGTCTTCTATCTTTATGAATTAGCAGCTGAAATTCACAGCTACCAGCACGAAGGAAAACTTAATGCTGATCTTAAAGTTATATCTCAGGATGCTAATATGATGTTGGCTAGACTTGTTTTAATTAGAACGGCACAGTCAGTGATTAGCGTTGGTCTCAATATTTTAGGTGTTTCTCCTTTGACAAAGATGTAAAAAGTACATATTTAGGGGTAACAGCTTCAAGAAACACTAAATAGAGCAGTATCAAAAGCAAAGAGAATATAGCTATGGAGCAATATCAATCCGATTTAGCTAACCCGGCGGGAAGAAATATAACGTCGAAGATGATGGGTTTTATGATAACGGGCCTTTCTTTTATTGTTTTAATAATGATCTTTTATTGGACGATGAATTTATATGAAAGAGACATCGAAGATTTACCTATAATATCAGCACTTCAGGATGAGATAAGGGTTAGACCCGAGACAACTGGAGGAACGGAAATTGATCATAAAGGGCTGTCAGTTAATGGAGTTCTGGAGGAAGATAAAAGTTTAGTGGGCGAAGCGAGTGAGATCATAATGGCTCCCAAGCAAGAGCGGCTATTGCCCGCTGAAAAAAGTCCCGCTTTAGACTTGTCAACGACCAAGGACCTAAGTAGTGAGCTTATAGCTAATTCGATAACGAGTGCACTAGAAACCCTGTTAGGTATTGAGGTGCATGAAGAAAATGACTTAAATGAACGGATAGAACTACATATCGCTTCGTATAGCACTGCTGACGAAGCAAACGCGCACTGGTTTCTACTGCAACAGCTTAATTCAGATTTATTGGAAAATTATAGCCATCAAGTTGTCAAGGTGCACGATAACGAGAAAGAAATTTTTAGATTACGCATAAGAGGTTTTAAAAATCTCGCTGCAGCGCAAGGAATGTGCGCTCAATTGGTTGATAGGGGTGAGGACTGCGTTCCAGCCGAATCCCAAGGGTTAAAATGAATATTGTATCTAAAAATATGGCGGGAGAAAGCGCAGAAAATACCGCCGGCTTCGTAATAGAGCTTGAGGGATTTGAAGGACCACTGCATTTGCTTTTAGATTTGTCGCGAAATCAAAAAGTAGATTTACGAACTGTATCCCTTGTTGAACTTGCAGATCAATATCTTAATTTTATTTCACAGGCAAAAACTCTGAAGATTGAGTTAGCTGCTGATTATTTAATAATGGCAGCCTGGTTAGTATATTTGAAATCAGAATTGTTGTTACCGCAAGAAATTGCTGACGATGAAAATTCTGCTGAAGAGTTAACTAACAATCTGAAATTCCAACTTTTGAGACTCGATGCAATGAGAAATGCAGCCGTCAGCCTAGTCTCTGGGGACCAGTTAAATAGAGACTTTTTTGCTCGGGGGTTTGAAGAGATGCAGACTACCAACAAAAAAATCACACATAGAGCATCGTTAATTGACCTTTTAAGAGCCTATGCAAAAATGAGAACAAAAAATAATTTCAAGCCCTTGCATCTGGAGCGCACTGCAGTTTTGATGCCTAATGAGGCTTTGAAAAGTATCAAAGAGAAACTTAATCTGTACATTGGCTGGCAATTATTAGAGACATTTTCTTTGAAGTCTTGGACCGACACATCGCAAAGAAAGAAGTCGTCTTTAGCTACGAATTTTTCAGTATTCCTCGAGTTGGCTAAAACGGGACAAGTTGAGTTTTCTCAGGAGGAGGCTTTTTCACCCATTTATTTTAAAAAAAGAGAATTGAAAAGTTAGGTGGTTACGATGAATGGATGCGACAAAGAGCAGTGGATCGATGATAGGATACATAGGCCAAAATATTCAACATTTGAACAGGAGCGTATGTTAGAAGCGATATTATTTGCAAGCAAGGAGCCCGTTACGTTAAAAGAAATAACTAGTAGGATGCCTCTGGAGGCTGATCCCAAATATTTATTGAGCGAACTGCAGAAAAAATATAAGAATCGTGGTTTTAGAATAGTTAAAATTTTAGATGGTTATACTTTTCGTACTGCTACAGACTTGAATTATCTGATGCAAAAACACGTTGTGGAGACTAGGAAATTGTCAAAAGCGGCATTAGAAGTTTTAGCTATAATTGCTTATCACAAATCATCAACAAGAGCAGAAATAGAGGAAATTCGCGGTGTATCGGTTTCACCGGGGACGTTAGATCTATTGTTAGAATTAGGTTGGGTATGCTTAGGCCCGAGACGAGCAACGCCTGGTAGACCAATAACCTTTAACACTACTACGGCTTTTTTAGATCATTTTGGTTTAGAATCTTCGAAAGATTTACCAGGTATCAATGAATTAAGAGAAACTGGGCTACTGGAAAGTCGGCCACCAACAAGCGAACCACAAAATGAAGAACACTTACCTCAGGAAGAGTAGAGTTACGTTAAAGCAGTTAGGGTTTAAAGTGTTTTGACAATTTCAACTTCTGTCCTTGATAATTGGAGTTCAATTCCTCACCATAAAGAACGTGAGGAATTTCAGCCATTTTTTCGTAGATTAGCTTTCCAATAATTTGACCGTTCTTAAGTGCGAATGGCGCTTCATGACATCTCACTTCCAAGACGCCACGAGATCCAGAGCCTCCTGACTCGACGACGCCAAAACCTGGGTCAAAAAACCCAGCGTAATGCACTCGAAATTCACCCACCATTGCAACATAGGGAGCCATCTCAGCAGCGTACCCAGGTGGAATTGTAACTGTTTCTTTGCTCATCAAGATATAAAAAGCGCCGGGGTCAAGTATCAGTTTGTCACCTTTTGTTTCAATTATATCCCAAAAGTCGCTGACATCATAAAAATTGACTTTATCTAAATTAATTAATGGCGCATTTGATTTAGCTTTATAGCCTAAAGTTTTACCTGGAGCAGTTTGCAAATCAATGGAGAAGTTTATCCCTCCATCTACGCTCGCGCTATTTCCCAAAAGATTTTTGTCTCTGTTTAGTGACGTTAAGTCTTTATCATCTATTATAACTTTTCCTCTCCTGAACCGAATTTGATTCAATCGAGAGCCGTATTTCGCCAAAACCGAAAATGATCTAGGGCTTATCTCTGCGTAGAGAGGACCGTTATAACCTTTTGTTACTCGATCAAATTCCTCCCCGTTGTCTGTAATTAGACGTGTCAAAAGATCTAGGCGGCCTATAGAGCTTTTAGTATTTGCAATAGCATTTACGTTGGGAGGAAGTTGAACGCACTCCTGCAATAAAACCAAGTAAACGCAGTTTTTTTCCAATATAGAACCATTTGTGAGATCTATCTCATGCATTGCCAGTTCTTTAAGTTCATCAGAAACTTTTGAGTTTTTCCCCGGCAAGAAAGATGCTTGAAGTCTCCAAGCTTTTTCACTCAATCGAAGGTCAAGGCTTGAAGGCTGAATTTGGTCTTGCTCGATTTGCTTTGAGGCAGTTATTTCATTAGAGGCTATCATTTTTGTCAGGATCTGATAGGGCAGTACACCTTCCGTATCTAGTTTCATTAAATTTGCCTCTTTCTATGGGAGGTTTGGTCGGGCTAGCGAGATTCGAACTCACGACCTTTCGTCCCCCAGACGAACGCGCTA
>MDTB01159351.1_pt1 | contig 13266 bp, 12 predicted proteins | sample 811161 | NCBI WGS metagenome assembly MDTB01 (sample SAMN05326650, study PRJNA326480) | marine metagenome | isolation source: seawater | place: Mediterranean Sea | collected 2009 | reverse complement strand
GTGGGCCGCATCTGCCCTCGACCGGCAAATTGGGCAAGGCGTTCAAGCTGACAAAACTTGCCGGTGCCTATTGGCGCGGCAACAGCAATAATGAAATGCTGCAACGCATTTACGGCACATGCTGGGCCAATGAAAAACAACTCAAAGCCCATCTGACCATGATCGAGGAAGCCGAAAAGCGCGACCACCGCAAAATCGGCCGCGAGATGGATCTCTTCCATTTGCAGGAAGAAGCACAAGGCTCGGTGTTCTGGCACAAAAAGGGCTACATTATCTGGCAGGCGCTTGAACAATATATTCGCCGCAAGCTGGAGGCCAATGGCTATGACGAGGTGAAGACCCCGCAACTGCTCGACAAGCGCTTCTGGGAGCAATCGGGTCACTGGGACAAGTTCCGCGAGAACATGTTCGTCGTGCCCGACGAAGTGCCGGCCACCGATGATGACGCCGATGTCATTTCCGGTGATGGCGACCTGATGGCGCTGAAGCCGATGAATTGTCCGGCGCATGTACAGATTTTCAAACAGGGCATCAAAAGCTATCGCGCCCTGCCGATACGCATGGCTGAATTTGGATGTTGCCACCGCAACGAGGCGCATGGCGCGCTACATGGCTTGATGCGCGTGCGTCAGATGACACAGGATGACGCGCATATTTTCTGCCGCGAAGATCAGATTATCCAAGAGGCGGTTGCCTTTTGCGGGCTGGTCACTCAAGTTTATGAAGATCTGGGCTTCAACGATGTGTCGGTCAAGCTGGCCTTGCGCCCCGACACGCGCGCGGGCGATGACGCGGTTTGGGACAGAGCTGAAAATGGTCTGCGCGAGGCGCTCACAGCAGTTGGCCTTGCTTGGGACGAACTGCCCGGCGAGGGCGCGTTTTACGGGCCGAAAATCGAATATCACCTGCGCGATGCCATCGGGCGTACATGGCAATGCGGCACGCTGCAACTGGATTTTGTGCTGCCTGAGCGTTTGGGCGCCAGCTATATTGGTGAGGATGGCGAAAAGCACATGCCGGTTATGCTGCACCGCGCGGTGCTGGGCACGCTGGAGCGCTTCATTGGCATTATGATCGAAAGCTACGCCGGCAAAATGCCCCTATGGTTGGCACCCCAGCAGGTGATGGTCTGCCCGATTACCACCGACGCTGATGATTACGCGCATCAGGTTGTTGCCGCGCTGAAAGAACAAGGCTTGCGCGCCGACGCCGACACGCGCAACGAAAAAATCAATTACAAAGTGCGCGAGCACTCGGTCGCCAAAGTGCCGATTATTCTTGCCGTTGGCGGGCGCGAGGCCGAGGCGCAAACCGTGTCGTTGCGGCGTTTGGGCAGCAAAGATCAAGAAGTGGTTGCGCTCGACGATGTTGTGGCGGCGCTGGCCGATGAGGCGCTCCCGCCGGATTTGCGCTGACCGCGACCGGGCGGGCTTATGGAAAAGACCAGCCGACTTCCAATCGGTAACTGCGCCGGGTGTCCGGCTGGCCTGCAATGATGCTTTTCCCGTGCAAGAAGCGCACGTTAAATCTGTGTTCGGGCGGTGTGAAACTGATGGTCGCATAGCTGTTGCGCCCGGCGTATGACTGGGCGTGGTCTTGATAGGTTTCGTTGACCCAGCCCAGTGATATTTGGTGGGCATAGCCAAATTGAATTTCGTAATCGCTTTTCCATACGCCCGAAGAGCGGCTGTCAAACTGGGTGACGGCGAGGTTTTGCGTGAGATGATAGCGGCCCCAAGAAAGCCTGTCGGCCGGAGCGACGGTAAGCGCGGCACCGTCTTGACGGCTGGTTGGTGTCGTTGCGCTATCGAATGTTTTGCTGCGTGTGTGGTAATGAAAAATCTGCGCGGCGGCGGCGCTGTCGCGCGAAAATTTTATCGCCGGAAAAATAAAACGCAAAATACGCATGGTGGCCGGCGGCAGCAGGCCAACGGCCAAAAAGGGCATTGGGGTCTGCACGCCCAATTCGTGATAATCGGTGCGGCGGGTGCTGGTGGCCAGTCGCGCGCGTTGTATCTGGCGTTTGCCGACAAACAAAATATGCGGCGAAAGCGCATATTCGCCATAAATCTCTTGCGCCTGCGTATTGTACGCGCTTTGTGGGGCGATGCCGGATCCCGGTTCTCCGATTTGCCGGGGCGCGGCAATAATGGTACTGCCCGAAACATGCCCGCGTTTTAAAGCCACATAGCCGCTATGGGGCGGTCGGGGCCATGCGCCCGCAAAGGCCGGTGCGTAAATTTGGTATGCGAACACGACGGCGAATATGATAAGCACAGGCATGATTTTGTTTCTTTTTCTTTTTTCACCGAACGCCTCGGCTTTGACACTAAATCTCACCATGGGGACGCGCGCTTATGCAAGATAATCCTGTTTTGAATTTTCTGGCCGAGCGGCGCTCAGTGCTGGCACGCAACATGTCCGAACCCGGCCCCGATCGCGCCACGTTGGAAACGCTTTTGTCGATTGCAACGCGTGTGCCCGATCACGGCAAGCTGACCCCGTGGCGGCTGGTTGTCATCGCAGATGATGAGCGCGAAGAATTGGGCGAAATTGCAGCGCACGACCCCGCCGCCGTCGGTGCAGACCCTGAAACGGTCGCCACCGCGCGCGCGCAATTTTTACGCGCGCCGTGCATTGTGGCTGTTTTGGCGTGCCCACGCGCGCACCCGAAAATTCCGCGCAGCGAACAAGTCTACTCGGCGGGTGCGGTGTGCATGATGCTGGCGACGGCGGCGCGCGCCGCCGGATTTGCTGCCCAATGGTTGACCGGACCAGCCGCTTATAGTGACGCGGTGTGCGCGCGTCTGGGTGGGGGCGGTGATGATGCGATTGCCGGTTTTATCTATCTTGGCACATGCGCTGAAAAGCCCGCCGAACGTGCGCGTCCCGCGCTTGACGAGATTGCTTGTTTCGGTTTGCCGGCGATAGGCCCAGCCTAATGCGCCAATTATTACAAGACATGCGCGACTTGCTTGCCTTGGCATGGCCAGTGGTCATCAGCCGTACCGGGATTTTGACCTTGTCGATTACGGATACGGTGATGGTCGGGCATTATGCGTCAGAACATCTGGCGTATGTCGGCATTGGCATGGTGCCCAGCAATATTTTCATTCTGGTCATGATCGGCCTGCTGATGGGTACGTCGGTGCTGGTGTCCAATCGGTTCGGAGCGGGCGAAACAGCCAAAACCGGCGAGGTGTGGTGGTTGTCGCTGCCGTGGGGCGTCGCCATTGGCCTGTTGGGGTTCGTAATATGCGCGTTTGGGGAAACGCTGCTTTTGCTGTCAGGGCAAACGCCGGAGCTTGCCGAAAAGGGCGGGCGCATTTCCTTCATTGCCGGGTTAAGCCTGCCGCTGGCCGCCATTCACATGACGAGCGGGTTTTTTCTGGAAGGTGTTCGCAATCCGCGCCCGGGCATGGTCATTATGATCGCCGCCAATATAATCAATATCGGTGCCAATTATGTTTTGGTTTATGGCATGTATGGGTTTCCCGAATTGGGAGCCGAAGGCTCCATCTGGGCGACATTTATTGTGCGACTGGCGCAAGTTTTTGCCATTTTATCTTATGTCTGGTTTTTTCTCGACCGCGCAAAATATGGCATCGACCGCCCGGTTTGGGGGTGGCGCGCGGCGCGTGAAATGCGACGCATTGGTTATGCGTCGGGCGTTTCCATGGGTGTGGAGAACGCGGCTTTCAATGCGTTGGCACTGTTTGGCGGGCTGCTGGGGACGGTTGTGCTGGCGGCGCATGTCATCACCATTAATGTGTTCGCCTTGTTTTTCATGATGGGGCTGGGCTTCGGCGTGGCGACCGCGGTCAGCGTCGGCAATGCCTATGGTGCCGGAGATATGGCGCGCGTCTATCGCTGGGTTTGGGTCGGGCTTGGGCTGCAAACCGGTGTGATGATGATCGGTGTGTTCATCATGTTTTTCTATGCGCGCTTCGCCGCCGGATTATTTACCGAAGACGAAGCGGTTGCCAAACTGGCCGCAACCATGATCGCCTATGCGAGCATCGCCCTGATTTTTGACACCGGACAATCGCTTTTTGCCATGTCGTTGCGGGCGCGGCGCGACACTTGGTATCCAACGCTCATTCACATCCTAAGCTATGTCGTTATCATGATACCGCTGACCTGGTTTATGAGTTTTGAAATGGGGCGCGGGGCGCTGGGCCTGATCGACGGCATTGTTTTGGGCACATTAGCCCCGTTCACGCTGCTGGGCTTGCGCTATATCTATCTGAACCGCAGGGCCACCGCGATAGAGGCGACATAGGGCGCCTCAGGCAGATTTTACGATTTTTGCTTCGTGCAGTTTGGCGCGGGTTTCGGCATCAAAGCCAAGCGTTTGCAAGATCTCGTCCGTGTGCTCACCGATTTCCGGCGATGGGCCTTTCGGGTCGGTGCTTTCATCGCCAAAGCGAATGGGCGAGGCGGGCGCTTTATAGCTCGTGCCGTCGGCCTTCGGCATATCGACAAACACGCCGGCATCGCGCATTTGCGGGTCTTCCAATGCCTGCTCGAAACTTTGCACGGGCGACCAAATAATACCTTCGGCGTCCAGACGCTTTTGCCATTCATCCAGCGTGTAGCGCGCAAACACCTTGTCAAATTCTGCGACCAGAGCCGGGCCGTTCTTGCGGCGGTTGCGGAAACTGTCAAAGCGCGGATCATCGGCCAGATGCTCGAGTTCCGTCGCGCGCATAATTTCCGGCCAATCCGGTTCGCCCGGGCGCGAGTTCATGAACAGCCAATGCCCGTCAGATGTCTGGAAGAAATTGCTTGTCGGCACCACCGCCTCATCGCGCGGGCGCGAGCGTGCAATGCGGCCATAGCGCATATAGGTTGAAAAATCCGAACCCACGACATAGGCGCCTGAGCGCACGAGTGAACTTTCAACCAGCGTGCCCTTGCCGGTTTTTTGCGCCCGCAACAGCGCCGCCAAAATGCCGCTGGCCGTGCTGATGCCGGTTATGTGGTCACCCACCGCTACCCGCAGCGGCACGGGCGAGGCACCTTTCGGCGTCATCATCCAGCCAATGCCGGATTTGGCCCAAAACGCCGCCGTGTCGAAGCCCGGCTTGTCGCGCTCGTCACCTTCAAGGCCGAAGCCGGTGACACTGGCGTAAATCATTTTCGGGTTGATGGCGTGCAGCGTGTCGAAATCAAGACCCTGTTTTTCCAACTGGCCCGGGCGCACATTGGTCAAAAACACATCGGCATCTTCCACCAATTTACGCACAATATCAGTGCCTTCATCGGTCGATGTGTTGACGGCAAGGGCGCGCTTGCCGCGATTGTCGAGCGCGAAAATCGGATTGTCGGGATAATCATCCGTCATGGCCGTGGCAAAGAAATTACGCATCGGGCACCCACCCAGCGGTTCGACTTTAATAACTTCCGCGCCCCAATCGGCCATCACGCCGCCAGCGGCGGGGGCGGCGATATAGGTTGCCATTTCGACTACTTTGATACCCTCGAGCATGACTTTCTCCCTCTTATGGCGTTAATCTATACAGATGCCGGATTCAAATGCAACGAACTATGAAAATGTGCGTGCGACTTTGCTGGGCATGCGCGCAGAATTGCACGATATGCTTGAAAATACGGCTGAAAACAGCGCGCCGGTCATGCTTGACCAGACCCAACAGGGGCGTTTGTCGCGCATGGATGCGATGCAGCAGCAGGCGATGGCTGATGAAACCCAGCGTCGGCGTCATATGCGTCTGGCGCAAATCGATGCGGCGCTGGCGCGCCTTGACGACGGCGAATATGGTTATTGCGTGACTTGCGGTGAGGAAATAAATGCCGACCGTTTGGCGCTGGACCCCGCCATTGCCTTGTGCTTGCGCCATGCCCGGTAAAACGAAACGGCTTTTGCGTACAATAGGTGTTGCCGCGATGCGGGCGACGCGATAGACAAGCCCGACATGGGCTATTTCTCTTTCATCCGCGCGGAATTCCGCTTTCTGCTTTTTGGCTTTTTGATGATGGGTCTGTCGAATTTTGGGCAGACCTTTTTCATTGCGCTTTACAGTGAATATTTCCGCAACGCCTTCGCGCTCACCAACACACAATTTGGCGGCTTATATTCGGCTGTGACGCTGGCAAGCGCGGTGTGCCTTTTATATTCGGGCAAGCTGATTGATCGCTGGCGGCTGCCTGTGTTTGCTGGCATGACGCTTATTGGCTTGGCGCTTGCGTGCTTGGTTATTTTTTTGGCACAAGAATTATGGATGCTGGCGCTGGGGCTTTTTATGTTGCGCCAGTTTGGGCAAGGGTTGAGTTCGCACACCGGCATGACCGCAACCAGCCGTGCTTATCAGAAAAACCGAGGGCGTGCGACCGCGCTGGTGCAACTGGGATATGCCGGCTTTGAAGGCTTTTTTCCGGTCATGGCAATCACGCTGATGGCGCTTTATGGCTGGCAGCAAAGCTGGTTGGTATTTGGCGTGTTTCTGGCTCTGGTGGCTCTGCCGCTGCTGGTTTTTATGAGCCGCTTTGAGCCGCAAGCGAAAGAACGCCAGGACGCGGCGCCGGCGGCTTCGGTTGACCGCGCCCATGTGCTGCGCGACAGGCGGTTTTATCTTGTGCTGCCGCTTTATGTTGCACCGCCATTTTTGCTGACGGGCATGTTTTTTCATCAAATTGTTCTGGCTGAAGAGCGCGGCTGGTCTTTGGCGCTTTTGGCGGGCGCGTTCAGCCTTTATGCGGGCATGAAAATTGCCGCCTCGCTCGTCTCCGGCATTGTGGTAGATCGCATTACGGCGCTGCGCGCGCTGCCGTTTTCGTCCATACCGCTCATTTTGGCGTTTGCCAGCCTGTTATTGCCGCCTGAAACCTTCGGCATTTATGCACCGTTTGTCTATCTTGGCCTGTGCGGGCTGAACCTCGGCATGATCGGGCCGGTGAGCGGTGGGCTGTGGCCGGAACTGTTCGGGACGCAGCATTTGGGTGCCATTCGCTCGTTGACCTCGCCGATCGCCATTTTCGGCACAGCCGCCGCGCCCGTTTTGTTCGGGGTGGCGATTGATGCCGGTTTCGATTTTCAGACCATTGCATTTGGCTGTGCATGCTTTGTCGGGTTGGCCGCCTTGCTTGCCTTTGCCGCTGGGCGCGATACACTCTCGAACACATTTGAAGGAGGCCCTCATGACTGAAAATATTTCTGACAAATCGGTTGACGCTGACGCATCGCTAATTCCCGCAGCAACGGTTTTGATCGTCCGTGATACGCAGGCAGGGTTGGAAGTGTTCATGGTCGTGCGCCACCATCAGATTGATTTTGCCTCCGGCGCTTTGGTCTTTCCCGGCGGCAAGATTGATAAACCCGATTTCGACCCGGCCTTGCGCGGCCATTGCGTTGGTGCGGAAGGGCTGGACGACAATGAATTGGCCTATCGGCTGGGTTCAATTCGTGAGGCGGATGAAGAATGTGGTATTTTGCTGGCGCGCGAAAAAGGTGCCGATAGCTTTGTGTCCGCAGCGCGTTTGCAGGAAATCGCGGGCTGGCGCGATCGGTTTAACAATCGTGAGGCCACCATGCTTGCCTTTGCCGAGGCTGAAAGTCTTGAATTTGCCGTCGACGCGCTGGGGCATTTTGCCCATTGGGTGACGCCCGATATGATGAAAAAACGCTTCGACACGCATTTTTATCTGGCGCGCGCGCCCGAAGATCACATTGGTGCTCATGACGGCAGCGAGAGCGTCGATAGTGTGTGGATTACGCCCGCCCAAGCTTTGAAAGATGCCGATGCGGGCACCCGCACGATTATTTTCCCGACGCGAATGAATATTGAGAAGCTGGCAAACAGCGCAAATGTCGATGCGGCGCTCGCCAGTTGCGGTGGGGTGGTGACGGTAAAACCATTTATCGAGCACGATGGCGACAATCGCTTCTTGCGAATTCAAGCCAATGCCGGCTATGGCGACCCGCGCGAGGACATCACCGGCGGCATGTGACCCGCCGCCGGGATTACGGCATAAACTGCTCGGTTAAAATCCGTTCGTCGAGGCTGTGGTCAGCATCAAACAGCATCAATAATTGACGGCTTTTGTCCTGCTTGATCTGCACTTCGGTAATGTTTCTGAACTCGGCGTGATCCGCGACCGCACTGATGGGCCGCTTTTCGGCTTCGAGCGCCTCAATTTTGACATCTGCGCGCTCAGGCAGCAGCGCGCCGCGCCAGCGCCGCGGGCGAAAGGCCGATATCGGGGTCAGCGCCAGAAGCGAGGCTTCGATCGGCAAAATAGGCCCGTGCGCCGACAGATTGTAAGCGGTGCTTCCGGCGGGTGTGGCGACCAGAACACCGTCGCAAATCAGCTCTTCCATACGCACATTGGCGTCGACCGAGATTTTGAGTTTTGCAGCCTGCGCGGTTTCGCGCAAAAGCGATACTTCGTTAATCGCCAAGGCTTCGTGGCGCGTGCCATCAACGCATACTGCCCGCATGTGGAGCGGGTGCAGCACGGAAAGTTTTGCCCCGGCGATGCGCGCGTGCAGATTATCTTCTTCAAAAGGGTTCATCAAAAAACCGATGGAGCCGTAATTCATGCCGAAAATGGGCGTTCCCGTGTCCAAGCATTTGTGGAGCGTTTGCAGCATCAGCCCGTCACCGCCCAGCGCCACGATAATGTCGGCCTCGGTCACCGGCACACCGTCATAGCGCGCATGCAGTTTGGCCCGCGCGGCTTCGGCGTCTTCGCGCCCATTGGCAACAAAAGCCAGTTTTTTGTTTTGCTCCGGCGTGCTCATTTCCCGTTCACCCCAAGTTTCATTGGCCTTGTAGCATGGAATAAAAGTAAAAACATCCTACACGCGCCGGGCGAGGGGCGATATCATAGCGACACGACAGGGGGGATTATGCAATGGCAGACGAGTTGGTGTTGAGTATTGATCAGGGAACGACATCCAGTCGCGCGCTGGCCTTTGACCGTGCAGGTAAAATTCGTGGTGTCGCCCTGACCGAATTCACGCAGATATTTCCTGCCGATGGTTGGGTTGAGCACGACGCCGACGAGATCTGGCAGACCACGCTTGGTGTGTGCCGCACGGTGATGGACGAGGCGGGTGCAGAAAATTTTCGCGGCATCGGCATCACCAATCAGCGCGAGACGGTTGTGATATGGGACAGAAAAACCGGACACCCCATCGCCAATGCCATTGTGTGGCAAGACCGGCGCACCACGGATTTTTGCGCGCAACTCGCCGCGGCAGGGCACGAGGACACGGTGCGCGCGAAAACAGGCTTGTTGCTCGACCCGTATTTTTCGGCCAGCAAAATTGCTTGGTTGCTCGACAATGTGCCCGACGCGCGCGCGCGGGCGCAAGCGGGCGATTTGGCGTTCGGCACGGTGGATAGCTGGCTTGTCTGGCAGTTGAGCGGCGGGCAGGTGCACGCGACGGATGCGACCAATGCCGCGCGCACCAGCATTTTCAATATTCACACGCATGATTGGGATGATGAGCTTTTGGCGTTGTTTAATGTGCCGCGCGAAATTTTGCCGGAGGTGCACGATAATGTGTCGGATTTCGGCACCAGCGCCAATGGCGTATTGCCCGTTAATCTGCCGATTTGCGGCATGGCCGGCGACCAGCAAGCGGCGGTGCTGGGCCAAGCGTGTTTTGAGCCGGGCATGATTAAATCGACCTATGGCACGGGATGTTTTGTGCTGGCAAATACCGGCACGCAAACCGTCACCTCGCAAAACCGACTTTTGACGACCATTGCCTATCGGCTCAACGGGCAGACAGTGTATGGGTTGGAGGGCAGTATTTTCATGGCCGGCGCCATCGTTCAATGGCTGCGCGATGCACTGTGTCTTATCGAAAATGCCGGCGAGACGGCGGCGTTGGCGCAGGCGGCAGACCCGGCCAGCAATGTCGTGCTGGTGCCAGCTTTTACCGGCCTAGGTGCGCCGCATTGGAAGCCGGAGGCGCGCGCGGCTGTGTTCAACATGACGCGCGACACAGGCAAGGCCGAGATTGTGCGCGCAGCGCTGGAAGCGGTGTCGCTGCAGACGGATGATTTATTGCGCGCCATAAATGATGATATGGCCCAAGCCGGCTTGTCGGTGCCGCCGCGCTTGCGGGTCGATGGCGGCATGGTCGCCAATGACTGGTTTGTGCAAAACCTTGCCGATTTATGCGCCTGCCCGATCGACCGGCCGGAGGTGATCGAAACTACTGCGGCGGGTGCGGCGATGTTGGCTATGCTCAAACTTGGCTGGTTTGACACGCCCGCCGAATTTGCCGCTGGCTGGCAGCGCGATGCCGCGTTTGAGCCATCCATGGCGCAAAGCCAACGCGCGCAAAAACAGCGCGTATGGCAGACGGCGCTTGCGCCGATTTTGCGCGCCACGCCGCCTTCGGGTAATTGACAAATCCGGTGTTTCGCATGATGGTAGAATGAGGAACAAGGGAGATTTACAATGTCGGCAGCTGAAGAAATTACATCCGTCAAAGACATGGTGAGTGAAGAAGAATGGCAGTTGCGGGTTGATCTCGCGGCAACCTATCGCCTCGTCGCCATGCATGGCTGGGACGATATGATCTTTACCCATATTTCGGTGCGTGTGCCGGGGCCGGATCATCATTTTTTGATTAATCCCTATGGCATGCTGTTTGAAGAAATCACCGCCTCAAGCCTCGTTAAAATTGATCTTGAGGGCAACATCGTTATGGACAGCCCGTATTTCGTAAATCCGGCCGGCTTTACCATTCACAGCGCCATTCACAGTGCACGCGAAGACGCGCAATGCGTTTTGCATCTGCATACAGATGATGGCGTCGCCGTTTCAGCACAAAAAGACGGGCTGCAGCCGATTACCCAGCAATCCATGTTGCTGATGAGCCAAATCGCTTATCATGATTATGAAGGCGTGGCGCTTGATTTGGACGAGCGTGAGCGGCTGATTGCCGATATCGGCGACAAGAAACTCATGTTGCTGCGTAATCACGGTACGCTGGCGGTTGGCGAAAATTGCCCGCTGGCCTTTATTGCGATCTATTTCCTCGAGCGCGCCTGCACAGCGCAAATTCGCGCCATGACGGGTGAGTTGAACCGGCCCAGTCAAGCCGCGCTTGATACGACGGCTGAACAATCGCGCACTTTGTTCGGGCCGGGTGTGGATGCGCTTGCTTGGCCGGCCTTGCTGCGTAAGCTCGACCGTCTCGATCCGTCCTATCGCGACTAGGAGGCAGGCCAATGCGTTTTCTGATTGCTGGCCTTGCCATGCTCGTTGCGACCTCGGTCGCCGCGCATGACGAAACTTCTAATCATGCCCATGACAGCGTCGCGCCCGCCGCGGATGCGTCGATTGTTGAAAAGCGTATTCACCGCTTCAAGCAGAGCGGGGCGGCCATCCAGTCGATTTTCAAAGAGCATCTGGGCGCCGATGATTTTGCCGCGATTGGCGATGCTGCAAAGCTGATTGCCGATTGGGCGGATGTCATGCCGGATTATTTCCCGGCAGGCAGCACCAGCGCCGGCGCGCGCGATGAAATCTGGGCCGATTTTGACGACTTCAAGGCAAAGGCGGCGGACAATGCCAAAGCAGCGCGCGACTTGCAGCAATTAGCACTGGCGGGAACCGACAAAGCAGCAATGGTGGCGGCTGCCAAGAAAATGGGCGGTACCTGCAAGGCGTGTCATCAAAGCTACCGCATCAAAAAATAATCAGTAATTCGGCGTGAGGGTCGCCAGCGAAAGGGCGCCGCCGACGCAAATTGCCAAAAGCGCGAGGCCGAGGCGTGTGCGCGTCGGCTTTGCGGCCGTGTCGTCTTTGCCGCCGGTGATCATGCGCCGGACCAGACGTTCCCTCAAAAAAAAGTGATGGGCAAGCAGAGCGGCAAGATGCAAACCGACCAGCGGCAAAATCAATTGCTGCAGCAAAATATGCCAGCGCCCCGCAACCCCCGCCCAATTTGGTGCGAGAAATGTCAACGGCCCCTCGTATAAAATGTCGTCGCCCGTCCACAGCCCGGTGAGCCCAAGCGTGCCCATCAACGCCAACAGGGCCAGCACCGACAGCGCGCCCAACGGATTGTGACCGGGATAGGGATCGTCGCGGCGGTGACGCAGATCCACGAGATATTGCCAAATATGGCGCGGGCCGACGACAAAATTTGCAAACCGCGCGCTCGCATGTCCGACGAATCCCCAAATTATTCGGAAAATAAATAACCCCAGAGCCGCCAGACCAAATATCTCGTGCCAGAATAAATTTCCCTCGCGTCCGGTTAAAAACGCGCCAATGATGCAAATGACGAATGACCAGTGAAACAGGCGCGTCGGCAGATCCCAAATCATCGCGCCCCGCCTGTGTCGAAATAGGTGGACAGATCATCGGGCGCGGGAAGTTCTGGCTTGCCGATGACAACAAGATGGCCGCTGGCGCAACCAGCATGGGGCGCAAAAGATATGCGTTGGCCGGCATAGTGGATGGCATAGGTGCCTTGCGCGTCGCGGAAAATCCCTTTGGCACGGATAATGTAGGGAGCAAGGCCGCGCAATTTATCGCCAAGCTCGTGGCGGTCGGTCGTGGGAGCAACATGCCCCGACCAGTGACAAAAACCATGATCGGTAAGCGGCGATACCGGCCCGGATATGTGCGGGTCATGTGTGCGCCCAATACCCAGAATGATATCGGTTTCAACGGCACCGTTTATGGCGGGCAAAATCGGCACCTCCCTCCGCAAGGTTTCGAGCGCTTGTGTTGTTGTGTGAAGTTGAGCGCAGTCGACCAGATCCGATTTCGACATGATGAACAAATCTGCCGCCGCTATTTGGCGCGCATAAGTGTCGCCAATATGCGGGTCATCTGAATGGTGGTGATGCGCCGACGCATCGACGAGCGTCACGATGCCGTCGAGACGCAGATCCTTATCCACTTGCGCGTAAAGAGCAATGCGCGCGGGATCGGCCACACCGCTGGCCTCGATGACAATATGGTCGGGCCGTGGGGTTCGGTCGAGGGCTTGGGCCAGTGCTACGCCCAGATCATCGCTGATCGAGCAGCACACGCACCCGTTTGCCAGCGATATCTCGCCGCCATGCTCAGCCGCGATAAGTTCGCTGTCAATATTGAGTGCCCCGAAATCATTGACCAAAGCCGTGATACGTCGCCCGCCCGCATGATGCAGCAAATGGTTGAGCAGGCTGGTTTTGCCCGCCCCCAAAAAGCCGGAGATAATAGTAAGCGGGGTAGGGGATGTGCTCATGCTCGTAGCTTCTTTTTTCAGGTGCTTTCCGATGTCTT
>MDTB01133790.1_pt1 | contig 13266 bp, 13 predicted proteins | sample 811161 | NCBI WGS metagenome assembly MDTB01 (sample SAMN05326650, study PRJNA326480) | marine metagenome | isolation source: seawater | place: Mediterranean Sea | collected 2009 | reverse complement strand
TTATGCTTTACAATTAAGAAATGTAATTATAGAGTTAATAGTATGTTTATTTATTTACATTATATTTAAATTAGTAATAAAATGTTCATTTTTGCAAAAAAGATTGCCAAATAAAAATTGATTTTGGGAACGCATTTGTTACTATTTTGCTTCGCAAGTGAATATAGTATAGTTATAAAATAAAAATTCCCATAACACTTTTTCTAACTATTTGCGAAGCAAAAAAATGAAGTATTAGAATATTTATTTACGTAGTAATCATTTGCAAACATTCACGAAGTGAATGAATACTACGTTTACGGGAAAAATTGATTTAAAATAAACATCACTATTAAGATATACATAATGGAATTACAAATAAATGAAGACAAATTCTTTATTGAAAAATTAGATGGTGAATCACAAAAGATTTTTGATGAACGGATAGAATTCATCAAAAAAGTTTATAAAGATAATAAAAATTTCAAAGAGGCCATAAATTTATCCAAAGTATGGGTAAATTTCATTCATAATGACTGTAGGTATTCTCCGGAAGTATTTCGTAAGCTTAAGAAATATTTAGACTAACTATTTATTTTTTTTTACTAGAGTCAACTTGATCTAAAGCCCATTTTTTATTTATTTCAGTATTTGAAATTACTCTAGAGTCATCCCATTCTCTTAAGTTTGCTGGGTATCCATCAGTATTTGTTGGACAAACTTTACATGGTCCACTACTTATGCAAACTGGAGGTCTAGGTTGATCAACCTTCCATTTATCAGTATTTAAAATTGCATATTCGTTAGTCCATTTATTTGAAATATCACCACCTAAAGATTTATAACTTGCAGCAGGTAAATCGGAATATTTCATATCATTAGTTCTATCTTTTGGTTGTGAAATTTTCTTTGGTACGCCGATATTTCTTAATTTTTCCAAGGATTCAATAACTTCATCTATAGTAGATGTACCAGAAATTAATTTAGCATTAATATTTTCAACATCATTTTTATCTAATATTTTTTTATCTAACAAGTCTGCAATTAAGAAGCTCAAGTATTTTTTACCAAATTTAGATTTCATATCAACCTTAGTTTTTACTTTCAATTCTTGTTTTAATTTAGCAATAGTGTCTTGCATATCTCTTCTCATTTTAGCAACTTCAACTTCACAGTTTACGGCTTTAGCTGGAGATTCAGTTTTTGTTGGAGATTCAGTTTTTGTTGGAGTTTTAACTCTGGTTTCATCACTTTGTGTTTCGACACCTCTCTTTAATAATTCTCTTTTAACTTCACTCATATCAATACCTTTCTTTGAAACTGGAGATTCTGTTTTATCAATTTTTGGTTTTACTTGAGTATTTTTTTCCAATAGTTTGTTTGAAGATTTATTAAAATCGAGATCAACATCAAGATCTAAATCCATTATTTTATTGTTAGCCATGTTTTCTTTAGTTTTTGATATGGTTAAACAATCCAATGAGAATATACCTAATAAAATGATGGTAATCAAAATAGAAGTTTCCATATCAGTTAATGGTTTTGTTGGAACTAATTTTAATATGGCGTATGTTACTCCTGCAAAAATTAAATATTTTATACAGTTTTTCAAACCTATTTGTTTTAAATAATCCATTATAAAATAAATTAGAAAATTAATTTTATAGTTTTTTTAATATGGTTTTAGAAATGATTTACTAGCAGTAAACATAATCATTGGTGTTACATATATAAGTAATTCGATATTTTTAAAAATAAATAGTTCTGTAAGTCCTGGTATTCTTGATGTTAATTCTGGACTGTTTTTAAAATCTTGATATAATAAATATCCAAGTAATATTAATAATGAATGAACTATTGATTTATCTAAAATAGCAAGTACATTAAAATTATCTTTTCTAACAATTCTAGTAAAAGAGTCAAATAGAATTTCTAAACCAAAAATTGCAGTAACAATGTATACTTTTTGAAAAATTATATCATCAGTAAGAAGATTTAATCGTGGGATCCCAAAATATAGAGCAATCATCAAATATATAATATTAATTAATTGATTCATGTGATATATAAAAACTTTTAGAAAAAAAGTTTTTTTCTAAAAGTTTTATTTTATTTATTTTCTCTTTTTTTCACGACTATAAAAAACAATATTATAACAATTAAAATTATATTAATTGAGTGCATTACAAACAGTAAACTTATATAAGGGTAAATCTTATCTCGTAGGTCTGAAAATATAGGTTCAAGTATATCATTTTTTATTTTCTTTTTATTTTCATCTTTCTTTAATTCTGTTTCAATTCTATTCAATAAATCTTTTGTAATTTGGTCTATCATTTAGTTATATAATCCTTTATAAAAAAGTTTATATGGTAACGATATATTTATTTTAAAACAAATTTTTCAGGATTTTTTAATAATATAACTTCTCCTGGATTCTTTGTTTTCTTTAGATTTTTTACTTGAGTATAACAAATTCTAACTTTTGTTTCATTTTTTAGTTTACTTTTTTCTTTAACTAAGGAAGATGCATAAATAATATCTTCTTTATCTATTATTTCTTTTTCAACTATACAATGTCCAGAAGATTCACCATCTAAATGGAACCACCAATCGTTTTTATCAGCATCATCAATTAAAGTATGATTATCTTTAGCATTCTCTCCCAGTCTAAAGATGGTAATGTTACCTAGATCATCAATCTTTTTAAATTCCTTCATAATTATATTATAATATAATAAGATTTTAAAAATCAATTTTTAGTTTAAATAAAATAAAAAATTTGATTTTAAAATCTTATATAAAGGTTTCTCCTATAGTAATATAAGATGTCTTTAAATAGTGAATACTACTCCGAAGATGTCAATTCTATTGAAAGGATTGACTTCTCGATATTAACAAATACTGATGTTAAAAAGTACTCGGCAGTTTCCAAAGATCCATTTGGTATAAATATTGCTGATTCATATGACAATTATGAGCCTAAAAAAGGTGGGCTTGTTGATTTGAGACTCGGAACATGTGATATATATTTAAATTGTACTACTTGTGGTTTGAATTCAATAAAGTGTCCAGGACATTTTGGTCATACAGAATTAGCCGAGCCGGTATTTCATTTCGCATTTATGAACAATCTTAAGACTGTTTTACAATGTGTATGTTTAAAGTGTACAAAAATTATAGTCGATAAAGATAAAGATTTTATCAAAAAATTAAAAAATAAAAAAGAAAAGTATAGGTTAAAAGAATTAAGAGAACTAACAAAAAATATTAATTATTGTAATCATTGTGGTACTCCAGTTCCTAGTGTTACTAAAGAGATAAAAGAAAATTCAGCATCGGTAAGAATTTTATTAGAAAGAGAGGTTGGATCAGTATCTGTTGATGAAAAAACTGGTGAAGCTACTGAATCAAAGAAAAAGTTAAGAGAGTATTTAACACCTAGAAAATGCTACAATATTTTAAGAAATATATCTGATACTGATTGTTACTTATTAGGTTTTAATCCAGCAATATCAAGACCAGAAGATTTCATATGTTTAAGATTTCCAGTTCCTCCAGTTAATATCAGACCTACAGCTAAAATAGATTTTATGGCAAGTTCAACAATGGAAGATTCTTTGACATTAAAAATAGCAGACATTATTTCTAATAATATTAGACAGAGAAATTTGATTGATAAACAAATGTTAGGTGATGATCTTAATAGCTTCAATAGTGAGATTCATGCTTTATTGCAATATCATATTTGTACTTATTTCGACAATGAATCGATAAGTTTACCTAAATCTGAATTTAAGGCTTCAAACAAACCAACCAAATCTATATCAGAAAGAATAAAAGGTAAAGCTGGAAGAGTTAGATCAAACTTAATGGGTAAGCGTGTAGATTTTAGTGCTCGTTCTGTAATCACAAGTGATCCGTATATTGGAATTGATGAGGTAGGTGTTCCAAAAAGAGTTGCTATGGATTTAACAATACCAGAAGAAGTTACTCCTCAAAATATAAAATATTTAACCAAGTTAGTAAAAAATGGTAGAGAAGTATATCCTGGATCAAATTATGTTCATAAAGTTCAAATATCAGATGGAAAACCATTTACTCAAAGAATAGATTTAAAATATAGAAAGAAAGATATTAAACTTGTTTATGGTGATATTGTTGATAGACATATTATCGATGGTGATTATGTACTTTTTAATCGTCAACCAACTCTTCATAAACCTTCAATGATGGGGCATAGAATACATGTTCTAGATAGAGATGATGCAGATACTTTTAGAATGAATGTATCAGTAACAAAACCTTACAATGCAGATTTTGATGGTGATGAGATGAATATTCATTTGGCTCAATCAATACAAGCAAGAAATGAGTTAGAAAGAATTGCAAATGTCAAGTTCAATATTATTAGTGCAAAAGATTCAAATCCTATTATTGGATGTGTTCAAGATCCTTTAGTTGGAGCATATGTTTTGACAAGAAATGATGATTTAATAGATTATCATATTGTTTCCAACATATTGTGTTCAACTACAAGTCCTTTTAAGCATAATTTAAAAAAGGGAGTTAATATAAGTGGTCATGAATTTTTCTCATATATTATCCCAAAAGGAATCAATGCGATCAAAAAAGATTTTCAAATTAAAGATGGAAAATTTATCAAGGGAACATTAGACAACAGTTCATTATCTACCAAGAAAAATTCTATCATTCATTATATTTGGGACAAGTTTGGACCTGACAAAACTAGTAATTTTATTGATGATACTCAAAAGTTAATTTTAGAGTATTTAATGTACCAGGGTTTAACGATTGGGTTCAAAGATTGTATTGCAGATAAGAAATTAACAGAAAATTTGTTTGATATAGCAAAAAATAAATTGTTGGAATCAAAGAATTATATAACAAATATGGAAAATGACGTTAATAATATTTCTTTGGATATTATTGAGAATACAATTAATGGAAATCTAAGAAACATTGGTTCAAATATAGGAAGTCAATTAGCAAAAAGTTTAAACGATGATAATAACTTTTACAAATGTATCAAGGACTTCGGGTCTGGATCCAAGGGTAATATTCAAAATATTTATCAGATTATGGGAGTTTGGGGCCAAATTAACATTGGATTATCAAAAGGAAGAATTAAGAAAAATGTAGAGCAAAGAACATTACCTCATTTTCACAGAAATGATGATACACCAGAAGCAAGAGGGTTTGTGTTTAACAATTATGTTACTGGACTTAGTGGTCATGAGTTTTTCTTTCATACAGCATCTGGTCGTGAAGGTTTGATTGATACTGCTATTAAAACTGCTCAAACTGGATATATTCAAAGGAGATTGGTTAAAGCATTAGAAGATTTATCAGTAAGATATGATGGAACAGTTAGAGTTGCAAATGAAACTATTATACAATATATTTATGGTGAAAATGGTATTAACCAATTAACTCAAACAAAAGTAAAACTAAAACTGGTAACATATAATAACAAAGATTTAGTTGATAATTTAAGTTTTAATTCAAAACAACTAAAAGAGTTAGAGACTAAATTAAAAGACAAGAGTATTTCTAAATTCAATAAAAACTTTATAGAAGTAATGAAGTCATATAGAGATGAATTAAGAAAGATTCAAAGATTAGGAAATTTAAATTACAAAATAGTGGAAGAGGAATATATGATACCAATAAATTTAAATAGAATAACAAGTGATTTCATGCAAGATAAAATTTCAAAGTATAATTTAAGTCCAAAATACATACTAGAAAAAATTGACTCTGTAATTGAGAATTTAAATAATAAACTTATAATTTATACAAAAGAAGATTCTATTTTATTCAAAAAGGATGAAGATTGTTTCAAGTATATTTTTAAGATTGCATTATATGAATACTTGGCTCCAGTAAAATGTATTTATGAGTATAATTTGAGTAAAGAAGATTTTGATAGTTTGATATCAGAGATTGAGACCAATTATATCAAGTCAATAGTTGAACCTGGTGAAATGGTTGGAGTAATTGCTGCTCAATCAGTTGGTGAACCTACTTCACAGATGAATCTTGATAGTAAGCACTCTGCTGGTAAAGGTAGTGGTGGTAGTGGTGCTCTTGAGGGTGTACCTCGTATTACAGAATTATTAGGTTATAGTAAATCAATAAAAACTCCGCAAATGACAGTTTATTTTGATAATGAGATAATGGAAGATAAATCTAAAGTAAACAGAGTTAATTCATTTTTCAAGCATCTAACTATTGGTGAATTAATTGAGACATCAGAAATTTATTATCAAGTAGAAGGAAATAACGATATGGATAACTTGATACTAAAGGATGATGTAATCAATCCATATTTTATTAATAATCAAAAAGTTGAGTTAAAGAATATGCCTTTTGTTTTTAGATTGAAAATGAATATTGAGAAAATGATGGATAAAGAAACCACGATTTTAGATCTTAAAACTAAATTTATGGCTTATTGGTATAACACAACTCAGAATGCCAAATCTATGAAGAAGAGCGAGAAAGATATATTTGGAAGAGTTAATAGATTGGCTATTCTAGGTAGTAGCGATAACAACAAAGAGTATATTATTCATATCAGATTTAGTATGTCAAGTTTTAATTACACTTCTTTAACAGATTTTATGAAGTTAGTATTAAATAATATACCATTAAAAGGAATAAGTAGTATTGAAGATACGATGATAGATCAAAGAAGAAATGTTATTTTTGATAAAGAAGGAAACGAAAATATAATCAAAGAAAATATTATTATTACATCAGGTATCAATCTAGAAGATTTGAAAAATTTTAAAGGAATCGATTTTACAAGAACAATATGTAATGATATTTTCACAACATATAGATTGTATGGAGTAGAAGCAGCAAGAAATTTATTACTTCATGAATTTAGAACTACATTTAATGCAGGAGGAAGTGATAACGTGAATTACAACCATTTATCATTACTAGTTGATTTTATGACACATACAGGAGATATAACTTCTATCGATAGACATGGTTTAGGAAAACTTGATATAGATCCAATGTCTAAAGCATCTTTTGAGAAAACAATGGAACATTTTGTTAATGCTGCTGTATTTAATGAGTCTGATAACTTAAAATCTGTATCATCAAAAATAATGGTTGGTCAAGTAATTCCAGGTGGTACAGGAGCATTTGATATTTCTCTTGATACCAATAAGTTAATTAATTCAGAATATATTACTGATGAAGCTGGAGGTAGAACAGAATTTATTGGCCTAGTACCAGAGCCAATATTAGAAGATGTATTAACATTTGGCATTAGTGAAACAAACTTTTTCATACCAACTGAAGTATATTAAGTTTAATCAATTGGAATTTGTTTTAATAATTTTTTTAAGACATTCTTAGGTTCATATTGTTTAGGGTATTCTTTTTTGGAATAAATTTTATGCCACTTATCATTTTCTACAAAACAACAATCTTCATCGATTTCATCAAAAAAATCCGTAAAAAAACTTATTATGTCTTGTTTATTTTTTGCATAAGTAATTATTACATGAACTAAGATGAAAATATCTTTTGCTTTATTAAAATATAGTTCATTACCTTTAACTTCACCTTTTACTAAATAATCGTCAAAATATAATGCAGAGCCTCCAAAATCTGTTAAAACAAATAATACGTTTTCTGATGAAATAGGTTTCGACTCATCTTTTAAATTATAAAGCACATTATTTGTTTTCAAGTCATTATGCATAAATTTAAATAACTTTTGTAAAACATATAAATGACAAGAAACTTGATATAAAAATTCATAGAGAAATAATGTATCATCTTTATTATTTAAATTCAAACTATGGAAAATACTAAATACATCACCTTTAAACTTTTCCATAATTATATTCTTATTTTCGCTTTTTTTATCATTATAGATTCCATAAACTTTTGGTACAATTCTTGAAAAATAATTAGATTTTTTCAAATAAATATATTGAAATGCACTTAGAACTGATGAAATAATAGCTTCAGCTTTTGAAGCATTAATATCTTCTTCTAAATCGTATTTCGGTTTTTTTACAATCATATCTTTATTATTGATTGAATACTCAAAAACTTTCCCATATGAACCAACTCCAATTGTTTTAATAAAGAATTTTGACTCGTCATTAATACAATAATTAAGATAGTTACCAATCATATTATCTATTTTTTTATGATCAACCCCAAGTTCATTTATTTCTTCAGATAGAAATTTATTAATTTTTTTATTCATTATATAGAAACTTTAAAAATTTTTTTTCTAAAATAAAACTTTTAGAAAAAAGTTTTTACAAATAATCTTCGATATCTTCAGGTAATTCCTCTATTTGCATATTATAAAAGTTTTTCATCCTATTCAATGTCTTGACATCCGATTGATCTTGCATCTTTACTAAGGCAATTGCTACACCCTTTTTACCAAATCTACCACAGCGACCAATTCTATGAATATAAGTTTCTTTATTTGGTGGCAAGTCATAATTTATTACCAAATTTACTTGAGGTATATCAATACCTCTTGATAATAAATCAGTTGTAATTAATATTCTTGTTTTACCATCTCTAAAATCTTTAACAACATCAGTTCTTTGAGATGATGTCATTTGACCATGTATACTTGTTATTGAAAATTTCTTTTCTTCTAAATTTTTTGATAACCATTCTACTTGTCTTATTTTGTTACAAAAAATAATAGCCTGAGATGTTGATACTAAATTATATAAATCTAGTAACACCTCGAACTTTAATTCTTCAATTTCTGTATCTATGTAAAATTGTTTTATCAGATCAACAGGAATTTCATTCTTTTTTAATAAAATTTTAACAGGTTGGTGCATTAATTTCTTTGATAAATCAAATACATTATTTGACAATGTTGCTGAAATTAGACAATATTGAGCACCTGAAGGTATCTTGTCAAAAATAGTATTTAATTCTTTACTTATTCCATCATTTAATATATCGTCTGCTTCATCTAATGCTATTAATTTTATATTATATAGATTTATCCTATTTTCAGATATCATATGATTGATTCTGCCAATTGTACCTATAATTAAATTTGTCTTTTTTAAATTGCTTCTATTTTTAGTAATACTTGTACCTCCTGTACATAATTCAATCTTAAAATCAGTATATTTACAAATTTCTGTTGCTACTTTATTAACTTGAACAGCGAGTTCTCTTGTTGGTGTAATTATAATTGCTTGACATTTATCATTTTCATCTAATCTATTTAAAATTCCTAATAAATAAGTTGCTGTTTTACCTGTTCCTGACTGAGATTGAATAATACAATCTTTACCAGTGTTTATTGCATTTATACCTTTTACTTGGATTTTAGAAGGTTTCTTAAATCCATGTATGTAAACACCCTTAATTAAATTTTCTTTAAGGTCTAAATTTTCGAAATTATTTTCAACGTTTGTTTCCATTTAATATAATACTACTATATCCTTTAAACAAATTTTAGTTTAAAAATTGAAATATGAGTAAATTATGTAAATTTATGTATATTAATGTTAATTTCACCGATTAAAACTATAACCATAAAACCTAATATTAAATATCAATTTAAAGATGATTTTTTGCAAGCAATAAACCTTGTTAACGATAAATATACTTTAAAAGAAATTGAAGTTCATATTAGAACAAATTTTTATTCAAAAGGCTTTGTAGACTTACCTAATGTTAATAAAGAAATCAAAAAAATTAGATTATCATTGTTTATGAATCAAATAATTCATAAATTTATAATTAAAAATGAAGTTCCAAATTCTAAATACTATAGTATTGATCACAATATGAACTTTCTAGAAAAAGACAAAATTTATGAACTTTTATCAAATATTTTTTAATTTATCGACAGCTATTCGATTAGAAAGATGTCTATTATTTTCTATTTCTTCATTGGTTAAATTTAATTCTCTCATTAAATTTTCATCAACTTCTATTTTATTTATAGCCTCGTGATATAATTTATAAATTAGTAAAATATCTGGTCTTTCAATACCAAACTTTTCTTTGTAATTGTTTCCATATTGTTTAGCTAAAAAATCTATTCTTAAAACATTCTCATAAGTTAATATAGGCCCAATTGTTATCTGTTGTATATTCAAATTATCACAATATGCATCTGGTAATGGTAACCTAAATAAATAATAATGTAATGAGATACCTCTACCTGGTATATTAAAATAAGGTCCATTTCCTAAAGCATCTCCATAACTTCCCGAGTAATAGTTATCACCTTCTACCCATAAATATTTTAATCTATTGGTATAAAAATAATGTATCAAAGTGTCGGGATCAAAATATAAAGGTCCTCTTGGATCTCTTCCTAGAATTTCACCATCTAAAGGCTCCCAACAATATTCAAATTTAAATAATGGTTTGCTCCTTACTAATGGTAATGACATATTTAACAATGGATCAACTTTGATACTATGATATTTAGAATAATTATCTTTAACATGACCATTTATTAAACAGTCCTTTAAATATGACTTATATACCTTACCTCCTTTTTTAATTTTTCTTCTTGTAACTGGATTTATCTTTTTATTATGCCACCAAGTATTTTGCTTAGTCATCTATATCCTAATATATCAAGTATTCTTTATATATTAAAAAAATTGATGAAACATCATATTAACTCCAATCTTACATATAAGTAATAGATATGTCCAAAAACGCAGCAAAAAACTACACTATCAAGTTCGATAAGTTCGAAGCAAACCGCCTCGGGTTCACTCCATTAGAAGAAAATGAACGTTCCAAAGGCCAAAGAATTGCTTACCCAAGATATAATCATCCAACCCTCGGAGAGAATCAACCATGTTTCATTCAAGGTCCTTGGATGGTTATGGATACCTATGGTGTCCCTACACTTGGAGAATACTACAAAGAAGATAAGGATAGGGCATTTGTAAAATGTCCCCTAGATTTGAGTAACCCAGAAGTAGAAAAAATGGTTGAGGAGTTCAAAGCAGTAGATTTGAAATACGGATCTGCTGAATTCAAAAAGGATAACCTCGGGAAGAACTTTAAAAAGTATTCTTATCAATCAATCGTTAGATTTCCTCCTACTGATGAGGATGAAGAAACTGTTAGACCTCCTTACATGAAGTTGAAGTTGGATTTGACATGGCCAGAATGTAATGTTAAGACTGAGATTGTTGAGTCTGAACTCCTTGATTCTGGAAAGAGAGTGAGAAAACCAGTCGAGATTGAGACTGTTGGGGACTTTTCTAATCATGTAAACTACATGTGTAAGTTTAGACCCATCTTCCGTCCTGTCAAGATGTGGGCTCATAAAGCCAACATGGATAAACCTCAGTATGGTATTGTCTTCAAACTGATCAAGATTGAAGTCGAGCCAAACAAAACATCAAGCAGTTTGTATCAGAATTATCTACAAGGAGATGTATTCCTTGATGATGAAGATGAAGAACAAGAGGCAGAGGTTCCAACAACAGTATTTGAGAAAACGAATGATAAAGAACAAAAACTTGATACAAAAAAGAAAGCAGCTGTAGATTCTGATGAGTCTGAGGATGAATCCGAAGATGAGTCTGAAGAATCAGAAAGTGAAGAAGAAGAAGAAGTTAAGAAACCTGTTAAGAAGGGAAAAAGTAAAAAAGCGTAGATAGAATTAGTAACGCTGATTAGATTAATTATTTTATAAATCGTATTAAAAGGTTAGTTTTAATTCTATTTATATATAAATAATGACTTCTTATAGTTTACCATTTAATATTCAAGATATAGATTTCGATAATATTGTATACAAAAATATTAAATCAAACTCTAAAAAAACAGTTGTTTTTTTAAAATATAGAAAAAAGAATTCGTTGAAGAATTTGGTAATACAAACTCCTTCTTTATTAAATATAAATAAAGCTACTGATTCTAATAGTAATTACTTTGATTTAGAAATTCCTTTATTAGGTAAGAAGACTGAAAAGACAGACTCATTTGTTAATTTTTTAAAAAAGTTAGATAATAAAATCATATATGATGCAAAAATAAATTCTTCATCATGGTTCGGTGGATATGATATCAATGAAATTAATTACCAAGAAATAATAAGAAATTCTGAAGATAAAAAATATTCAAATGGATTCATTAGAATTAAGATTATAAAAAATACAGAATTTCAAACTATGTTACAGTTAAATAATGTTACACAAATAAATGCTACTGAAATTCCAATAAACAGTTGGGTTAAAATGATTTTAGAAGTTCAAGCAATTTGGATAAATAAAAATGGTTTTGGTTTGTTTATGAAACCAATACTAATATCATTTGATCCTATTGAAATAAAAAAATACAAATTCCTAGAAGATAGTGAGGACGAAGTTGATGAGGTGATAGATTCAGAAAACTCCATTTTTTTATCTAACAATAATCAACCAGAATCTAGTTCTAATGAAACAAGTATTTTAAGAATTAATTCTATTGAAGATAGTTTAGAAATAGAATCTAAAAAGAGGTTCAGTTCTACCTCATCTGAAGGTATATAAAGACTATAATCAAATTAATTAATATGAGTTCGGAAGAGAAAGAATTATCTCTTAATAAAAAAATACTCAAGGATATACGTATAACATCACAAGAACAGATGTTATTAAATTGTGCCGATCAATTTTATTTAAATAAAAAAAATTCCGATAAGCTTATAGAATTAATCAATGGTGAAATATCAATAAGATTAGTTGATTTTTTTGTAACTAATTATTCAAAGAAAAATAGAGTTAGTTATCAAATTAAGGAAGGTGATACAATGGTTAATTTTAATGTGCACTCTTCATACAAATCACAATTAAAAGCATGGAACAAAAAACATTTTGATCCATTTAGTCGCGGAGATAGAATTCCTTTTTTCTTAGATCAAGATTGTATTATTACAACTATTGGTCAACTAAATTTCTTTAAATGGTTTATTTCTAAAAATGCTTATCAATACGTTGAAAAGAATTTAAGTAAGATTGAATCAGAAATGAACAAAAGTAAAAAGAAGTGTACATCTAAACCTACATCTCAAGTTAAGCCAAAGAAATATAGGGATAATATATCTCAAAAATCTTATAACGTTAATATGATTAGTTGTTCAGCACCAAAAAAAGTAACTAAAATAGAAGTTACATTTGATTAAAAAAAATTGATAAATACTCTTAATAAGTAGAAAAAAACATGTTAATAGATGGGAAAAAATAAGAAAAACAAAACTAAGCAAAGCTCTGCCGTAACTGAAAT
>MDTB01123811.1_pt1 | contig 13267 bp, 12 predicted proteins | sample 811161 | NCBI WGS metagenome assembly MDTB01 (sample SAMN05326650, study PRJNA326480) | marine metagenome | isolation source: seawater | place: Mediterranean Sea | collected 2009 | reverse complement strand
GTTGTTAAATAAAATTGAATAAATAAATTTACATAATAAGTCTACAAGCATTGAGAACACTAGCCCGGGTGGCGGAATTGGTAGACGCAAGGGACTTAAAATCCCTCGAGGGCAACCTCGTGCCGGTTCGACTCCGGCCCTGGGCATAATATATGAAAAATTTTTTAATACAATTGACTTTTTTATTAATACTCACAAGTTGTTCTAAGAGTTTAATACCAATGCCTGTTTCTGTAATGCCTGAACGTAATATGGAAAGAGTATCTGAGTCCAGCTTTGGCGAGTATCCAGAGGCATATCAGAAAATAGTAAAAGAATTTCTTCAGAACAATTTGCTAAATCATGAAGATGCTAAAGTTGAATTTATAAATAAACCATCTAAAATATCAATTCGTCAAATGGGTAGTGTATACAATGGATTTAGGCTATGTTTATCAGTAAATTCCAGAAATAGTAAATCAGTTTATACCGGTTATAAAACTCACTTATTTATAATAAATAATTCTCAGGTTGATTTGCATCTATATGATAGCGGGTTATTAAAAATTCCGTTCGAGCTATGTATTGATACTAATGAATCTAATACAATATATCTAAATGAGATACCTGATGAAACAGAGGAGATACCTCTAGATAAAATGGACACCATAGATCTCTTCGATAAAAAAACATCTAAAGAAAGAGGCGAAGCCAATATTTATATTTCATGCCTAATTGATAATACTGAAAGAACCTTCTATTTTAATGAGTATGAAAATATCTTTGTAGAATCTAAAGGTATAGAAGAAATAATTCTTAAAGGTGTGAAATTTTCAACAACACATCTACTAGGAAATAATGATGTTGAAGAAATTCTTATTAATCGAGTATCTGGATCTGTAATAATAACCCAAGATAGTGCTGACCCTAAAGAAGGCAACTGTTCTTTACAAGATAGAAAAAAATTCTAGTTAAAGTATTGTCTTTTCTTGAATATATTTATAATTCAGATTATAGTAATTATTCATTTGGGGATAATTATGAAAAGTGATATCGACATTGCACAAGCAGCAAAATTAGAAAATATTGTATCAATTGCTAAAAAACTTGATATTCCAGAGGAATCTCTGGAACCATATGGTCATTATAAAGCTAAAATCTCACTAGATTTTGTAAAATCTCTAGAATCAAAAGAAGATGGTAAATTAATATTAGTAACTGCTATCAGCCCAACTCCAGCTGGTGAGGGTAAAACAACAACATCCGTTGGTCTTGGTGATGCCCTAAACAAAATAGGTAAAAAAGCATTGGTAACAATTAGAGAGCCATCTTTGGGACCTGTTTTTGGTATGAAAGGCGGTGCAGCAGGTGGAGGCATGTCACAAGTAATCCCAATGGAAGATATTAATCTTCATTTCACAGGTGATTTTAATGCAATACAGTTAGCAAACAATCTTTTGGCTGCTATGGTTGACAATCATATCCACCACGGTAATTCTCTTGAGATAGATGTTAGAAGAGTAACTTGGAAACGTGTATTAGATATGAATGATCGAGCATTGAGAAAAACAGTTTGCTCAATAGGATCTATTGGCAATGGGTATCCTAGAGAAGATGGCTTTGATATAGTTGTGGCATCAGAAATTATGGCAATATTTTGTTTGGCAACATCATTAGCAGACTTGAAGAAAAGATTAGGTGATATTGTTGTTGGATATACAAGAGATAAAGCGCCTATCCTAGCCAGCCAGATAAATGCTCATGGAGCTATGACAGTTTTATTAAAAGATGCTGTTATGCCAAACTTGGTCCAAACTCTAGAGAATAATCCAGCAATTATTCATGGAGGACCATTTGCCAATATTGCGCATGGTTGTAATTCTGTCATTGCTACAAAGGCTTCTCTAAAATTAGCTGATTATGTAGTTACTGAAGCTGGATTTGGTGCGGATTTAGGCGCTGAAAAATTTTTGGATATTAAATGTAGAAAAGCTAATTTAAAACCTGCAGTAGTAGTATTGGTTGCAACAATTAGAGCTCTAAAATATCATGGTGGTTGCCCAAAAGAGGATTTTGGAAAAGAGGGGTGTGAATACCTACAAAAAGGACTAGTTAATCTAGAAAAACATGTAGAAAATCTTAAAGGTCATTATGGGCTCCCTGTTGTTATTGGTATAAATGGGTTTGCAACAGATACCGATGCCGAGAGAAAAATTTTACAAGACAAATCAGAAGAACTACAGGTGCCTATTGTATCTTCAACGCATCACGCAAATGGTGGAGAAGGTGCAAAAGATCTTGCGGAAATGGTTGTAAAGACTATAGATGAAGCTGAGAATAATTTTCAATACCTATATGAAGACGAGTTAGATTTATGGTCTAAAATGGAAACAATCGCAAAAAAAATATATGGTGCAGCAAGCATTGATGCTCCTGCTAATGTAAGAAAACAGATAGAGGATTTACAGAATAATGGGTATGGAAAGTATCCAGTATGCGTTGCTAAGACACAATATTCTTTTTCGACAGATCCTACTCTTAGGGGTGCACCAAAGGGGCATGTAATTTCTATAAGAGAAGTGAGACTAGCTGCTGGTGCTGAATTTATAGTGATGGTATGTGGCGATATAATGACAATGCCTGGCTTACCTAAAATACCTGCAGCAGAAAAAATAGATTTAGATGATGACGGAAATATTATTGGTCTATTCTAATTATGGTCAACTCGTTGATTAGTAATTATTTGTCATCAAGATTTTTATTATTTGTCTTATCTTTGGTATTGATTATGATATCAATGTCATCAGTACTAGGATTTTCTAGAGATAGCTTTGAGTTGTATTTATTAGAAAATTCCAATGAAAGTTTTTTCAAGACGCCTCATACTTCTATACGATTTATATTATTTTCGGCTGGTTTTTTTTTATTAATATACTCTTTCTCTAAATCTTTAGTAAAAGACTCTTACCCAAATTCATTTATGAGGATTATAGGTGTTTATTCAATACTATTATTCTTTCTATTGAACTTAATTACCTCCAATGGTTTAAATTATATATCGATAATCCTGACTATTACCTCAATCGTATATATTATATTGTATAAAGGAAATATATCATTAAATTTAAATGAAAAACTATTGATGTCATCCTCTCTAATAATTTTTTATTTTTTTATTTCATCGGCAGCCTATCATGATTCAGATTTGAGAGAAGTTGATAACTATACTCGTTTTCTTTTTATCATTCCCTTATATTTATTTCTAAGAGATATTCGGATTAAGCCAACATTGATTTTTAACATAATAAATATTTCCAGTATATTAATTGGAGCATTCGCGATATATCTATCTATATTAGAACAACAGAACAGAGTTTTTGGTTTTAACAGTACTGCTACAATTTATAGTAATATCAGTATGCTGCATTTCTTCTTCTCTTTTATATTACTTCTTTATGCAAAAAATAACTCGAGATCAATGCTTCTTCCACTCTTCGGATGTTTTTTTGCTATTACTGCAGTCATTCTGTCAGGCAGTAGAGGACCTTTATTAGCAATACCTCTATTTTTCTTATTTATAATTTTGAATAATAAATTTATGCTATTTAAAATTAAATACATTATTCTTGGTTTCATAACTTTATCATTTCTAATTTATTCATCAGGAATTTCACATAGAATTGTTGATGGCTATAACGATCTAAAATCACAAAATTTTAATAATCTAAGTACATCATGGAAAAGTACTGGTTCAATCATACCTAGGCTTATAATCTGGAAAGGTTCTATCAATATGATTAAAGATCAACCATATTTTGGTGTTGGACTAGATAATTTTAATAAACAACTCGTTAATCAAATCGCATCAAAAAAAATCCCCCCAATTCGTATGGACCCAGCAAATCCATCAGCTGGCTTTAATCATGGACACAATCAGTATTTAGATCTATTTGCAAAAACAGGAATTTTTGGACTTTTTATATTTCTCTTATTTTTATTTATATATTTTAGAATATTTCTCAAAGCTTTATATTATGAGAAAGATATAATGATATTTGGTATATTAGGTCTTACAACAGTCATATCCTATTTTGCGTTCATGTTCACACATGTAGTTCTTGCTCATCAACATTCTATTTTATTTATGCTATATACACTTACTATTTTTGCATCTATAATTTCAAACAGAATGAATTTTAAGGAAAACAAATGAAGCTAACAATAATAGGAGCTGGTTATGTCGGACTTGTCACGGCATCCTGTTTTTCAGATATTGGGCATGATGTTTCCTGTCTTGATATTGATAAGAAAAAAATAAATAACCTTAATAAGGGTATTATACCTATTTATGAAAATGGTCTAGAAAAGCTAGTGACCAGAAACCTTAAATTAAAAAAATTATCATTTACATCTTCATATCTGGAGGCCACAAGTCATTCAGATATAATATTTTTAGCTGTAGATACACCATCAAATTCTGATGGTTCTGCAGATTTAACTAGTATTAAAAAAGCTTGTAAAAGTATTGCAGAAAAAATGACAAGAAATAAAATTATCGTTGAGAAATCTACGGTGCCAGTAGGAACATCAGATATGATACTTGATATATTTACAAAAAAGTTAAGATCTTTAGGTAAAGAATTATCAGTAGAAATAACTTCTAACCCTGAGTTCTTAAAAGAAGGATCTGCAATTGATGATTTTACCAGACCTGATAGGATTATTGTGGGAACTAATAATGTTAATACGAAAAAACTATTTGATGATATCTATAAGCCATTTAATAGAAAGACGAATAAGATTCAATATATGGATGTTAAGTCTGCAGAATTTACAAAATATGCAGCTAACTCAATGTTAGCAACCAAGATAAGCTTTATCAATGATCTTTCAATCATAGCTGATAAGCTTGGAGTTGATATTGAAAACGTCAGATTAGGGATTGGATCAGATAAAAGAATAGGCTATGAATTCTTATATCCTGGATGTGGTTATGGAGGATCATGTTTCCCGAAAGATGTAAACGCTCTGATTGGTACAGCAAAGAAGCTTTCTCACAATTCATCATTACTTAAAGCTGTCAATATTACCAATGATAAACAAAAAATTTATTTATTCTCAAAAATGAAAAAATTCTTCAAAAATGATCTAAAAGGAAAAACAATAGGTGTGTGGGGCTTAGCTTTTAAGCCTAATACGAATGATATTAGGTATGCTCCAAGCATTGAAATGATTAAACTAATACTAAAGCACAAAGGTTCGGTAGTTGCTTATGACCCAGTAGCTTCTCTTAAAGAGATATCTAGCATCTATAAAAACCGTAACTATAAAGAAACAGATAGTTATTCAAAAGCATTAAAAAATGTTGATGCGCTCTTAATTTGTACTGAATGGAAGGAATTTTGGTCAGTTGACACCTCTGAGTTTCTTAAATTAATGAAGAACCCTATAATCTTTGATGGAAGAAATATATATCCTCTGGATAAGTTCAAAAATTCATCTCTACAATACATTGGAATTGGTAGGAATTTCTCCGAATAAAGCCACATTAGCATTGTACTTGACATATTAGACTTCATATTCTAATCTGTTCTTGGGGTGAACATATGTGGGCCGTTGCTCAAACTAAGCCAAGACAAGAAAATAAGGCAAAAATTAACCTTAATAATCAAGGATATACGTGCTATTTACCTATTATTGAAAGAAAAAAGTTTATACATAATTCTTGGGTAACCTGCAATGAGGTATTTTTTTCTAACTATATCTTTATTGATCTAAATTCATGCACAACAAGCTTATCAAAAATCAATAATACTATTGGTATTTCTAAGCTCCTAGTTAATAAAGACTTATCAATACCATATACTATTGATGAAAGGTTTATAATTGATCTTAAAAAATATCTAAATAAAGGTATAGATATCAACAGTTTAACGAGAGGATCTAAAGTATCAATAACAAAAGGGAAACTATCTAAATTTACTGGAATTTTTCTCGAACAATCTAGCAAGACTAGGTCAAAAGTGCTTATTTCTCTACTTAACCATGACTATGTCGCAACAATTGACTCTAGCTCCCTACAAAGAGTATACCAATAGCAAAATACTTGTATTTATCCCTAGATTATATTATCATGTTCACGAGTTGAACTAATCAACTGCGGTAGCAATTCCCAAATAGAATAATGAATTTAACCATGATTTTTCCGTTTTATAACGAAGAAGCAACGTTAAGCTTGACGATAGAAACATTAGCAAATCAAACAAAAAAAGCTGATGAAATAATATTTGTAGACTCAGGTTCAGATGATAATTCTATAATATGCATCAATAAAGCAAAAAAAGACTATCCAAAATTAAATATCAGGACCATTCATGGCGGAGAGATGTTTCCAAGCAATTCAATTAATACTGGTATTAATCAATCATCGAATGACTTAATAATGTATATGGACTGCGGGTTATTGATTCCAAATAACTGGATAGAGAGTCAAATGAACAAATATTCAGAAGAAAAAGCAGACATAGTTTCAGGAAGAATTTTTACTAAAGGTAGCAATATAATAGATAAATGCTTCATTTCACATACTTATGGATATAAAAATAAAAGTGTATGCCTCACTGGATCAATCTTTGATAAAAAATTACTAGAAAAGGTAGGTTATTTTATTGAAAATTGTAGAGCAGGTTATGATGTTGATTTTGTAAACAAACTTAAAACAAAGAACTGCAACAGGATTATCAATAAAGATATCCTTTTAGAGTATTATGGTACGAATTTCTCTCAATCCATTGTAGATGGATATAGAAAAGTAAAACTATATTCAAAGTCAGCTTGGGCTGCGTATGGCGATAAAAAACCTTATCTTTATTTTAGCATTTTGCTCCTATCAATCATGATACTACTTACATTCCCTTTAAGTATTATGGGGTGGTTGATAATTTCATATCTTTTGATAAGAGGATTCTTAATTCCTTATTACAAATCTAAAAATATCTTTAAAGATAAAAATATAAAAATGTTGATAGCGTTACCAATCGTTGGCATATTTTTTGATTTAGCTAGGATAAATGGATATATTGACGGTTTATTAAAAATTAAATAATAAAATGAAAAAAAATATTACAGAAAATAATAATTTAACCTCCGATGATTTAAATGTATTAAGACATTTAGAATCAGAACAGAAAGTAAGTCAGAGAGATTTATCAAACACGCTTGGCATAAGTTTGGGCAAAGTTAATTTCATAATAAGAGCCTTAATAGATAAGGGTATTATAAAAGCTGAGAATTTTAAAAATAATAAAAACAAGAGAGCATATGCATATTACTTAACAAGAGAAGGAATAGAGGAGAAATCCAGATTAACAATAAAGTTTTTCCAAAGAAAAATGAGTGAATATGATGACCTTAAAAGAGAATTAAAGCTACTAGAAGCAGAGATAGAAAAAAATAAGAGGGTTGAGGGCAAGAAGTAATATGGTCAAAAATAAAAAGAATATTAATCTGAAAGGCAAAAGAGTTTTGGTCACTGGAGCTGACGGTTTTATAGGATCACATTTAGTTGAAAGATTAGTTCAAGAAGGCTCTAAAATTAGAGCAATGACTATGTATAACTCTTTCAACAACTGGGGATGGTTAGATAAATTAGATAATAGGGTCTTAAAAAAAATAGAAGTTTATCCTGGTGATATGCGAGATTTAAAATCAGTAAATCATGCATGTAGAAATATTGATATAGTTTTTCATTTAGCCTCCCTAATCGCTATACCACAATCATATAATTCTCCTTATGCTTATCTTGAAACAAATGCAACAGGATCTTTAAATTTATTTGAGAGTTGTTTGAACTCAAATGTTTCTAAAATAATTCATACTTCTACAAGTGAGGTATATGGTGAGTATGATATTGTTCCGATAAATGAAGAAAATAAAAATATTGCTAGATCGCCATATTCTGCTACCAAGATAGCTGCAGACCAACTAGCTTATTCATATTTTAGTACATTTGACCTTCCAATCTCGATTATAAGACCATTTAATACATATGGACCTCGACAATCCAATCGTGCAATTATACCGACTATTATTACTCAAATTTTAAATGATAAACATATAGAATTAGGAAGTCTTTATCCAACTAGAGACTTTACATATGTTAGTGACACAGTATCAGGTTTTATATCAGTAGCAAAAAATAAAAAAAGCATTGGAGAAATAATAAATATTGGTTCAGGATATGAAATATCAATCAATGATCTTGTCTCATTAATTCAATCAATCATGAAAACTAACAAAAAAATTAAAATTAATAATATTAGAAAAAGACCAGCTAAAGGAGAAGTATTTAGATTGAAAGCAAATATTAATAAAGCAAAAAAAGTTTTAAGCTGGGAACCTTCTTTGAAAGGAAAAAAAGGACTGACTAGAGGATTAATAGAAACTATAGAGTGGTTTTCCAATAATGATAATCTTCAGTTATACAAATCATCTATTTATAATCAATAAAGCAAGTAGTGTTAAATAAGCAAAGAATCTTATCAATCATACTGGCACGCGAAAACAGCAAAGGTTTGCCGGGAAAAAATATAAAAGAGCTTAATGGTAAGCCATTATTATCATGGCCCATCATTGCTTCAAATGGCTCTAAATATGTTGATAATACTGTTCTAAGTACAGACTCTTCTATGTATGCTGACATAGGAAGATCTTATGGTGCTAAAATACCTTTCATACGACCTAGTAATTTAGCATATGATACTAGTCTTTCTTCTGAGGCAGTTATACATGCCATTGAATCTTTAAAGAAAAATAATGATAAATATGATTATATAATTCTCCTAGAACCAACTTCTCCACTAACACAGTCATCTGATATTGATACCGCCCTAGAAAGTTTATTGGAAAACAAGAATAAATATACATCTCTTGTTAGTGTATCAGAAGTAGTTTCAGCTCATCCATCATTTTGTTGTACTGTTGAAGATGATATGAAAATAAATCCTTATAAAAATAATATAGAGCCATTACGTAGGCAAGATATTAAAAAACTATTTCATTATGATGGGAGCTTATACATATCAAAAGTTAAGGATTTTCTTCTAAATAAAACTTTCTATCATGAAAAAACAATGGCTCACGTAATGCCAAAATGGAAATCTATGGAGGTAGATGATAGCCTTGATTTTTTCTTAATTGAACAAGTAATGAGTAAGTATAAAAAAAATGAGTACGAAAAAAAATAACTATCAAAAAAGACTACTCTCTGCTATACCTGGCGGAGCGCATACCTATTCAAAAGGTTATGATCAGTACCCCTCTAATGCCCCAGAAATTCTTGATAGAGGAAAGGGTTGTTATGTATTTGATTCTAAGGGTGAACAGTATTTAGATTATGGAATGGCATTAAGAGCTGTAAATATTGGTTATTCTGAAAATACTATAGATAATGGTGCGATAAAACAAATTAAGAAAGGTAATAATCTGACAAAAGCATCGTTGATTGAACTAGAAGCAGCAGAATTAATGATAAAGCAGATTAATTCTGTAGATATGGTTAAATTTACAAAAAATGGATCAACAGCAGTTTCTGCAGGTATAAAACTAGCAAGGGCATATAATGGACGTGATCTCATAGCACGATGTAGACAACATCCATTTTTTTCTTACGATGATTGGTTTATAGGTAACACAAATATTAAAAGGGGTGTACCAAAGACTATACAAAAATTAACTAAAGAGTTTGATTATAATAATATTAATTCTCTAAAGTCATTAATAAAAAAATATCCCAATAAAATATCTTGCGTAGTCATGGAACCAGCAACTCATATCTGTCCTTCGACTGGGTTAGATAAAAAAAATTGTTGTCAGAAAATAAATTGTGAGAGATCGATAGGGAAATGTAAAAATAACTTCTTGAAAGAAGTATCTATACTATGTAAGAAGCATGGAATAGTTTTTATTTTAGATGAGATGATTACTGGTTTTAGATGGCACATGAAAGGTGCTCAGTATTTATATGGTGTGGAACCAGATTTATGTACTTTTGGAAAAGCAATGGCTAATGGGTATTCTGTATCATGTATTGCTGGCAAGAGAGATATTATGCAGCTTGGGTCAATTGAATTTTCAGGCAAAGAGAGAACCTTTTTATTATCAACTACTCATGGCGCAGAAATGTCTAGCCTTGGTGCTTTTATTGAAACGATTAAATTTATGAAAAAAAAATCTGTAGTAAAGCATATATGGGCATATGGAAAAAAGCTACAAAAAATATTTAAAACTTTAATTAAAACTTATGGTTTGGAGGAAAATTTTATAATTGAAGGGCCCTTATGTTCTCCAATATATTATCTTCTTGATAATGAAGGAAAAATATCATTAGAGCTCAGAACATTATTTGCCCAAGAAATGATTAAAAATAATATCTTAATGCCTTATATTGCATTATGTTATCATCATGGAGAAAAGGAGCTAAAATTAACCAGAAATGCTTTGAAAAAAGTTTTTCCAGTATTAAAAAAAGCTCTAGATAATAATGTTCATGACTATCTAGATGGAGATGTTATCAAGCCAGTATTCAGAAAATATAATTAAGATGAATTATAAAAATTTATTTAATTTAAAAAAGAAAGTATCGGTTATCACCGGTGCTTCAGGCATACTTGGAAGAGAGTTTTCAGTTGCATTAGCACAATATGGCTCAGATTTAGCGCTTATTGATACAAATCAAAACTTACTTAATAAAACAGCCAAGTCTTTAGCAAAAAGATATAGAATAAAGTGTAAGGGCTATGTCTGTGATGTCAGTAATGAAAAAGTAGTGAAATCTACTGCAACTAAGATAGAAAAAGATATCGGAAAAATTGATATTTTATTAAATAATGCAGCAACTAAAACAGATTCTTTAGAGGAGTTTTTCATGCCACTTGAGAAGTATGATTTAGATACATGGAAGAAAATTATGGATGTTAACCTTGATGGAATGTATATAGTAGCTAAAGAAATAGGATCTAGAATGGCAAAGAGAAAGAAAGGATCAATTGTACAAACATCATCCATATACAGCTCCTCTATGGCTGCAGATCAAAGAATCTATGAAGGATCAGAATATCTAGGCAAGTCAATTAATACACCTGCTGCTTATTCAGTATCAAAAGCTGGAATCGTAGGCTTAACCCTTCATTTAGCTGCATATTGGGGGAAAAATAAAGTTAGAGTAAATACTTTATCACCTGGAGGAATCTACAGTGGGCAGAATAACAATTTCAAAAAAAATTACTCTAAAAGAGTTCCGCTAAATAGAATGGCAGATAAAGAAGAAATAATTGGCGCGATGTTATACTTAGCTTCTGATGCTTCAAGCTATGTCACTGGCCAAAATATTTTTGTAGATGGTGGGCTAAGCGCTTGGTAATAGAAAGAGTTTGATATGACAAAAAAAATTATAAATTATCCTTCATCGATAGATCTATCTGAATTTAAAAAAGAAAAATCTAAAGAAGTAAAGTATGGTTTACCACTAGATGTTAAATTCTGTAAATCTTGTGTTATGACAAATCAAATGCCGCAATCAGAGATCGAACATAAACATAATATTTCATCAGTAAAGAAATCATTACATTTTCATGATGATGGAATATGTGCAGCATGTCATACTACATTTACTCAGAAAAAAATTGAGATAGACTGGGAAGAAAGAGAGAGACAGTTAAGAGATTTATGTAAGAAATATAAAAGTAATAATGGTTCATATGACTGTATATGTCCCGGATCTGGTGGCAAAGATAGTTTTTATGCTTCATATTTACTGAAATACAAATATGGAATGAATCCTTTAACCATCACATGGGCGCCTAACATATACACTGATTGGGGCTGGAGAAATTTTCAACGATGGATAGGATCAGGATTTGATAACCATCTGATAACACCAAATTCCAGAGTACATAGGCTGTTAACAAGATTGTCTATCGATAATCTGCTACATCCGTTTCAAAATTTTATTGTTGGCCAAAAATCTCTTGCTCCAAAAATAGCTGCAAGACTAAAAATCCCTTTAGTATTTTATGGTGAGTCCGATGCTGAATACGGGACAGGGCCACAATCAAGATTTGAAACTCCTGAAAGAGATATGGATTTTTCATCATCAAATAAAAATGATAATCTATTTTTTGGTGGACTAGACATAGATACATTAAAAGAATCTTTTGGTATCACAAAAGAAGATCTCTCCATATATATTCCAGAGGATCCTGAAGTTTTACATAAAGCTAATCTTGAATTTCATGATTTGGGCTGGTATATGTATTGGCATCCTCAGTCCTGTTACTACTTTGCCCATGAAAAAGGTGGATTTGAAGCATCTCCCGAAAGAACACCAGGAACATACAGCAAATATAATAGTATTGATGATAAGATTGATGACTTTCATTATTACACTACAGGAATAAAATTTGGTATTGGCAGAGCTACTTATGATGCTGCGCAAGAAATACGCTCTGGTGACATTGATAGGGAAGAGGGTGTGGCGCTCGTTAAAAAATTTGATCATGAGTATCCTGATAGATTTAGCAAAGAAATCTTTAAGTATTTATCGATTAATGAAGAGGAGCATCCTATAGCTTACAAAGCTTTTGAGTCACCAACAATTACTCGAGAATATTTTGATAAACTTTGTGATAATTTTAGATCTCCACATATATGGAAATATGATAATGGTGTTTGGAAACTCAGAAATATAATTTCATAATAATTCATGTCTAGCAACATCAGACTAATCTCTAGATTAGATATCAAGGGCTCTTATTTAATAAAAGGTATTCATCTAGAAGGCCTAAAGAAACTTGGTAATCCAAATGAATTTGCTAAGAGATATTATAAAGATGGTATAGATGAAATTTTATATATGGATATTGTTGCAAGTCTATATGGCAGAAATAATTTACAAGAAATAATTAAAGAAACAGTTAAAGATATTTATGTTCCTATAACTGTTGGCGGTGGAATTAAATCAGTAGATGATGTCAGAGAAATCTTAAAGTGTGGTGCTGAAAAAGTTGCAATTAATACAGCAGCTACAAAAAACCCAGAGTTAATTAAGCAAGTATCAAAAAGATTTGGCTCTCAAAGCATTGTTATATCAATTGAAGCAAAAAAAATACATGATAATAAATGGGAAGTATATACTGAAAATGGTAGAGAGAAAACCGGATTAGATGTTCTTGATTGGGCTCAACAAGTTGATAATCTTGATGCTGGTGAAATATTACTAACATCAATTGAT
>MDTB01013051.1_pt1 | contig 13267 bp, 15 predicted proteins | sample 811161 | NCBI WGS metagenome assembly MDTB01 (sample SAMN05326650, study PRJNA326480) | marine metagenome | isolation source: seawater | place: Mediterranean Sea | collected 2009 | reverse complement strand
GCCTCATCAACCCATTTGTTCTGACGTGTTTGAATTTCTCCATACTCATTCACTCCATTCGAAGTACCTTTTTGTAATGTAATATCGGTTTGTTTTTCTAAATATTCTTCTAATTCCGGTGTTTCTTCTAAACGAATATAAAAATGGCAAACGCCCATATTACGATGTTTATTTAGCCATGTATCAATATTTTTAGGTTTTTTGATCATGGATACAACCCCCACATTTGTTTTAGTAGAAAAGTCCAAGAAAGACTCTTTTGCTAATTCGTTATCTTTCCATACTAAATAACGTGTTATCATGATGTAAAATATAATACAAATTGCAATCATTGCTAAAATTGTTGCAAAACGGATCCATGGTAAATACAATTTGCTTCTTGATGTTTTCATACTTACTATAATCTGATAAATAATTTATTCTAATTATATATATTAAAAAATATGAATTCAAGCACTTCAGAACTGAACCCAAATGCACCAGTATTCGTACCAGGTGCTAATAAACCAGAAACAGAAACACCAGTCACAGAAGTACGGGCAACAGAAACACCTGTACCAAAAGTAACAGATGTGGTTGGTATGGATTTATCAAAAGATCTTGGAGATTTTAAGAAAAATGTAATTGCTTTAATGAGTACTGTTACTGGTGTAGCTACAAAGAGTGATGTTAAAAGTACTTTTAACGCAAAAACAAAACAATATTATGCAGTCAAATTAGAGGGATTAGCATCAGGTGATGTTGATACATTAAATACAAATGCTTCTTCTAATTTTGCAGATGTTTTAAGTGGAAATGTTGATAAAATTTCATCAAAAAGCGGTAAAGTAATTTCAGTAAGTGATGATGAAGGAAAAAAAACAAATGCTAATATTTCTAGATATATTAGACAATCTATTTTCCCAGATGGCACTGTTGAACCAGATAGAAATATTTTAAAAAATATGGAAGGTGATATTAGTAAATTAACAGGTATTTCTGGTTTTAAATTTGCCAACGTCAATGTAGGTGCTACACAAATATTCTTTGGTTATGAAAAAAATGCTGATGGTACCGTTTCTGGTCAAGGTCGTGTTCAATATGTTGCTAGTCAAGCAAAACAAGGTTCTATTATTCCTGGATCTTTTAAAATTGAAAATAACAACATTGTCTTGAGTAAAGATTTGGGTATGCAGAACAAAACTATTTTGGAAAAACTTCTTGGTGTGACATTAACTAATGAAGATGCATCAAAAGAACCAGTTACTACAGGAGAAGACGAAATTAAAGAATTTACACCTGAAGCAGATACAAGTAATTTGAATGTAGAAGAAACAGGTGATTTACCAGAAGTAACCGGAAATCTAGAACAACAAGAAGTTATTGCTGGTGGAAAAAAGAAGACAAAAAAACGCAGAAGAAAAAGTGTAAGATTTAATCTTAAAAAACGCAAAAGTTCCAAAACAGCAAAGAAACATAGAAAGACACACAAAAAGAAATAAATTAAAACATTAACAAAATTAGTTTTAGTGATGGAATCATATTATAAATTCTTTATAATATGAATTAATTTTCAGGTTTATTGTAGATTAATGAACCAAATTTACTACCATTATCTTTATTATCGATTGCACCTTGTGTATTAATACCACTATCAACCCAACATAAAGAACCCCACTTACTTATCATATTATTATATGCTACATCAATATTTTGTGTCAAAGGATATTCAAGTGTAAAATCATAGATACATTTCTTATTTATAAAATATGCAACTGTACCCCATTGAAAACACATTTCATACAAATCATCAGAAATTTTTTCTTTTTGTTTTGTTTGAATATTAATAAATTTAGGGTGTATGTATAATTGAACATAATAACAATTATTCTTATCGGCACATTTTAAAATACGAGTTACATTTTTCATGAATTTATCAATATCAATATCAATATCATCTTCTAATATTAAATTCCAATCTGTAGTACTATTTTCATGAATATTATCTAATAACAATTGATGAGATAAATTACAACCTAGTTTTCCAGGTCGATTTTTGTATTTATTTTTATATTCTGTTGTGCAATAATTCTTATGTACAGCAAAATCAGAATATATTTTATAATGTGAAATTGAATCAATAGCTGGAAAATAATTTGTTTGGATTGATTTATTTATCTTATTGAAATTATGTACTCTTTTCTTATTGGGTGAATATACAATCATCCAAACCTCAAAATTATATGTTTCATTATTATTATCTTCACTCATTATTATAATTATATTATATATTAATATAATAATGACAACTATTCAAATTCCATCAATTATATATGACAATGGTAAAATTCAAGAATGTGAAATTATTATTAATTCGCAGAAATTTAATGTTCTTTACCAAAATAATAATTATAATGTTTCACAAGAAAATTTAGTAACAAACCAAAATAATAATTCTATGGAAAAAAAATTATCAGATACAATTCCTCCTAAAGTTGATAACCAAAATAATAATTCACAATTACCAACCAATAATGAAGTTACAGATGAAACTAAACAGACTGAAATAAATAAAAATGAACATACAGATAAGTTAGTAGAGTTATTAAAGAAACAATTAAAGTAAATTTTGTTCTTGTACTCTATTATTTTTTTCTCTAAATAATTCAATAAAATGCTCCCCCTTCTGTAGCCATGATTGAATATATTTATTTTCCTCAAATTCATTAGCTATATTCATATTAACGTCTAATTTTAAAACAGGTGTTTTTGTATTTGATAACCATTCATTATGGAAATTCTGACATTTTTGAAGATAAGATAATTCTATTTTATTTTCACCATTACGAGATCTTTTTTCTACTCTTTCAAAACATGTTTCAGGTGATGCATCAATATGAATTATACCATTTAGATTAAAATTGCCCTCATATTCTGAAAAATATCTTTCGTAAATATTATACATAATATCATCCATCAAATTATCTTGATGCAACATTTTTGCAAATATATGTTTATCTGCATCTAATGATCTTTCGCAAATTACACCATAACAGTTGGGATTTTCTCGTAAAATGCGTTTAAGTTCTTGATAACGGGTTGTATAAGCCATTACTTGAAACGCAAATGCATATTTATGTGGATTTTCGTAAAATTTCTCTAATACAGTATTATTATTGTTATCTACAATAGTGTCCCAAATATGAACCGGTTCTTTCAAAAATACCCAATTTGAGTTTTCCCCTAAATGCTTTTCAAAATAATTCAAAAACGTGGATTTACCAGCACCGATATTTCCCTCTAGTGAAATAATCACTGGTCGTTGCATATTATAATAAGATCTGAATTTATTATAGTACATTTATTTTAAAATTTAAATCAATTTTATTTATTTTCTATTTTTATAAGTTTTACGTGATTTTGATTTTTTATTTTTTCTTAATTTGAATTTAATAGCGTTACGTGACTTTTTGGCAATTTTTTTTGCCGTCTTACGTGTTTTTTTTGCAATTATTTGTACTTCGTCTTTTCCTTTATTATATACTTTTTTTGCATCTCTTAATGCATCTTTAAATTGATATGAAGGATTTGACAAACGTCCTTTTCTAAAGGTTTCTTTTACGGTATCAATCCAAGTACTCATTATATATAATAAATATATAAATAAAATAAAAATAATATCTGTCTAATATAATAGTGATGTTAACAAGAAAACAATTATGGCGTAAAACTGCAGTTGTAAAAGATAAATGGAACGACAAATTTAAAGATAATGAAATAATACCAAAGAAAAAAACAATTGTTTCTTTTGGTACAACAGTTAGTGTTACACTGATACCCGAAATACAAGAATATAATGATGCGCAACTTACACATAAACTATGGTATAATTCAGATGATATAGAGTTATTTAAGCGAACATTTATTGAAGAATCAAAACAAGTCAAATATAATACTATGTAAAGAACTTTGATATAGTTTGTATTCCTTTTCTTTTATGGTCAATTTGTGTTAAGAATTTATCAAATAATATTGTTTTAATTTTTGCTGAACAATATTTTTCTTTTTTTTTCATAAATTGTTCCATATCTGGATTTTCTTTTTCTAATTTAATAATCTCACGTTTATATGTTTTTATTGCTCCTGTTTTTCTTTGATATTCCCATATATGTTCTAATGCTAAACCAAACAATTGTTGTAATGGTTTCATCAGTTGATTTGTAATATAATGGGTATAATCAATAGGCATTTTGTTTTCTATAATAAATTCTGTTGTCTCTATTTTATCACCCATAAGAGCTTTCTTATTATCATTTACAATGAATACAAATTTCATGCGATCTCCTGGTTTTGGACGATTTCCTGGATCCCTTTTACCAATTCTTTCGGCAAGAACCCAATGTCCTATTTGCATTGGATTTTTGTAATCACTACGTAATGCCTTTGTAATTGCAAGTTTTTCCATAGGTACCGTTCCTGCAATCAAATTATCTAGCGAATTATTTAAATATTCAATCGCAGTCTGAATATTATTTTCTTTCATCAATATATTCAATATTCCACCATAGGTGTCTTTCAAATAATCACATGAGTCTCGTCGTTTCAACGATAACCCCATATATTTCATATGTCCTTTATTTGGATCCTCTTCATATAACATGCCTACATAACGCTTTTTAGACAACAATATAAACGGCATCAATGTTTTCTCATATTCCAAACATTGCGGAGCTTTTAGAAATTGCGTACATAAGTCTGCCGCTACTTGTGCAATTTCGATTGTAAGTTCTAATGCTTTTTGACCACGTATTTTTTGACCAGTTTTTGGATCTTCCAAATTAAATGTAAAGAATACAGAATCAGTGTCACCATATATGTATTCTGCACGACATTTAACTTCACCATGTTCTTTTGTCTTATATAGATGATCACCATATACTTCTTCAATCATACGTTTGGCATAGGTGATCATCATACGACCTGTTGCTGTCGTGGATGCCGCCACATCTTGTTCATAAAATGTAGATGTTTTTGCACCACATTGTCCATATAACGAATTTGCAGTAACCTTATAACCGAGTTGTCTTTTATCCAAAATATTTTGCATAAATGGATCTGGTTCGGTTTTAATTTTTTTACGCGTATCTTTTCGTGCTTTTAATAATTCTTCCAAGATTGCTGGCATAATAGATTTTTGTTCTTCGGGTAATTGTGCCCATCTACATATTTTTTTACCAGAAATTACCTTTTCAGCACGAGACGTAGGTGTTTTACGTGTATATCGATATGTGTCAAACTCAATGTCAATATATTCATAACCAGGTAAATTGTCATAAATATAATTGCCTTTTGCATCTTTTTCACCAATTTCTTTTACCATTGTCCCATACAAATCATATTCTTTTGTCCAAACTTTACTATCATGACTGTAATTTTGACTAATCATGGATGATGGATAAAGTGAGGCATAATCAACACATGCTACTGGATTGTCCATATACATTGAACATTTTGGTGGTAGTACAATAGCACCTTCATAACCATCACCACCTGATGTTTTCTCCAGATCAGGCATCAATGTATCTTTTTCTCTGCATTTTTTTGCTACATAACTTGTCAATTTGATACCTTGACCACGAAACACTAAGAAGGAAATAGGAACACTGCAAATACTTGACATCTCTACATAACCGGTTAATACATCTATTTTTGCCATTAGATGATGAACGAGGTTACAATCTTGAATACAATATTTTGCAACTACCGCACGATCTGCATCAGATCCATTTGATAGTCGGAAAATATCTTGAGGTGTTACATCATCTTTGGCTACGCCCCATTTAATGCTTTTTTTAACTACATCATCTAGTTGTCTTCCTTTGATTAATATGACATTGTATTTATTAACGCATTCTTTATTTTTCACATTTTCAGTTATTTCTTTATCAAACTCAATATCAATTACCTTGAATTTTTTACCGTCTTTGTAATAATCCGACGTAAAACTGGTTAATTCCAAATGAATATAATCACCTTTATGTAATCCTGCAAGATTTTTGCTATATAATTCTGTTACTTCTCCAAACTGATCATGAATATTATGTTTTACGTGTTTTACACTATCACTAATATATTGACCTGCCACATCGTCTAACTTATAGGATGCTAAGTTAAAATCTCTTCTAAAATAAGTGTACATATCTATTTGTAATCTACCTGTTGTTTTATAAAATCGTAAATCATATTCACCTGTTGCTAGAACAATTTTTGTATTTTCAATGTTATATTCATTATTAGTTTTACTTTCTTTTGCACATATTTCATTTCTTACTCTTGATAATTTTAAGAATTCAGTTTCACAATTATTTTCTTGTGCTCTTCGAAACATAAATTCATAATCAAAACCAAATATATTATATCCAATTATGACATCAGGATCTTCTTTTTGAATTAAATCTCTCCATTGTAAGAGTAGTTCTTCTTCGGTGTTTGAACGTTCAATAACGGCACCATTTACATCTTCACAACCGCCCAATACTAGACAATGATTTAAGTACGGTTCTTTCTCTCCATAACGTAAGAATGTAGAACCAATGAAGGTTACCTTATCACCTTCTAGATTAGGAAATAAACGCAATTCATTTCCCATGGGTATGTCAATATCATCATCGGGATGAAGTAAGATATTTAACAATTTAATTTTTTCATCACGTTCGTAATTTTGACTTAATAAAATATCTACAATTTTTAATTTATTATCTGATTTTTTTAATAAATTTTTATTTGGTTTCATTTTATTCCAAACAGGTCCTGACGATTCTTCAATCGAATATTCATTGTTATCAAATTGTGCATTGTCATTAAAATTATCTATATTTTCCTTAAGTAATTCAAATGTAGTTTCAATATCCAACCCCTTTGCATTTTTTCTCGATATAATTTCAAATATAGGTGTATTAATTAATGTATCAATAGAAGTCTGAATAAACTTTTTATTTGGAGTTATTTTTGGATATACTAAGTCAATGTTTTCAAAATTTCCATAATTAAATGCTGCCAACAAACATTTTTTTATCAAAGTTGTTGCTGTTGCATTTGTTAATTTTTGAAGAGAATTTTGTCTTCGCATAAAGACATCTACAATATTCATAGCCAACCGCTTATATGTTTTTATAGGCAAAGGAAAATCACCATGACTACTACTAGCCTCAATATCAAAACTACATATTTTATATGGTACTATAGTTTCTTTATTTGGCATTGGTTTAATAGATGAAATTTTACATATGAATTCATAATTACACGTTGTTGTTCTTTTCTCAGGAACAATACATTGACGTGTATTCACAAATACCCATCCTGAAGGACTAACACTGTGAATATGAAAATAGCGAAGAAGAGGAGGAATTGTACTTTCATATAATTCTAAATTTACACCATTTTCAGGAAAGACATATCCTTTTAACTTACGCGTATTACCATTTTTATTGTTTATATCATCTACATAATAATACCATAAATTTCTTACTTTATTCATTGTCACTGTATTTTGAAAAGTAATTTTAGCAAATTTATGTTTCTTTCCACCACTAAAACCGTATAATTTATGTTGTTTTACTAATTGTATTGAAAGAATTGATTGACTATGGAATTTACCTATTTTACTTTGAATGTCACGTTTTAATTCCATCAATATTTCTTCATCCCAGTCATCTCCAACCCTTATATAAAAGAACGGTTTGTAATTATTCAAATATATACAGCATGTTTCTCCTTTCTCATTTATTCCAAACATTTGTATAATAAAATTTTCAGGATCATTATTCCATTTAGATGCTTCATTACTATCTATACTTGAATCATCATCCGAATATATTTCTCCTTGATTATTAAATATATGAAAATCAATTAATCGAAAGGATTTACCAACACGTTTAATAACATTTTTTGTCTTTTCCATAGTATTATTTATTTAATAAGGTTTATTATGTTTAACAAAGTTATTTCATTTTAAATACATTCAATTTTATATAAAAATATAATGAAATTATATAACAATGTTTAACATTTTGTTTTTACTATTAACTATGAGTTTATTATTTTATATTTATAAAAATCCACGAATAAGTTACAAAATACTTCTTTTATATATTTTTATTATTTTCATTATTATTTGTTGTGTTGAATTTTATAGTTCAAATATATTATTATATGAAAATTTTGATCCAAATTCCGAAATAAAAACAGAAAAAATAAGATTGTTATACGATGAAAGTGTAAAAATAATGAATAGTAACAATAATGAAGATGAAAAACGTACGAATATATTGAACAAATGTAAAGAAATTAAAAATATTTTAACGAATCAAAATGAAATTGATGAATATAATAAATTTATTGATATTGAAGAAAGTCCTATCGAAAACACAGAATCTAATATTATTATGGATAATGAATTACAGAATCCAAATTTGATTTTGTTTCAAAATTTATCGAAAGAAAATAAAAATTTAGTGTCAAAAATAAATTCTTCATTAAAACCTGATCAAATCAAAAAAATGTTTAAATTAAATAACAATGACTTTCAAAATTTAATAAATGAATTAAAACAAACCAATAACTAATTTAACTATAAAAAAATATAAATGTGAAAATTATATTTTTACTAATGAAAACATATTCTCAAAATCTAAATATCCATCATAACATAAAAAATAAATTGGATGGATTTTTAATAAATCAACGTATTCCTCATTTATTATTTCATGGTTCATCTGGTACTGGAAAAAAAACGATTGTATATGATTTTGTTAATAAAATATATAATGGCGATAAATCAAAATTAAAATCAAACGTGATGTATGTAAATTGTGCCCACGGAAAGGGAATTAAATTTATACGTGATGAACTAAAATTTTTTGCAAAAACAAATATTCAAGGAAATAAAGGTATTCAATTTAAAACAATTGTCTTATTTAACGCCGACAGTTTAACAATTGATGCACAATCTGCAATGAGACGATGTATTGAGTCATTCAGTTATAACACGCGTTTTTTTATTGTTGTGGAAAATAAACATAAAATGTTAAATCCAATATTGTCAAGATTTTGTGAAATTTATATACCTGATAATGTGAATTCAGAAGGAGAAATATATAACTTACATCAATATCATTTAAATGATGTTTATGGAAAAAAACCTAATAATGTTACTTGGTTCGATGAAAAAATAGGAAATGATTTAGAGAAAACTAATCAAGAATATATTCTTTTATCAAATGAAATTTATGAAAATGGTTATTCTACAATTGATTTTATTGACTACCTAAAACAAAGTAAAATTTTACCAGAACCTGTTAAAAATGAAGCAATTATGTATTTTCATAAAATTAAATCCGAATATAGAAATGAAAAATTACTATTATTTACAATTTTAAATTGGATTAAAAACAATATTTAGTTCGTTATAATAACAATATTTACATATGCTTAATATGTAAATATGGATGATTTTGTAATTTCAAATTTACATGAATCGCGTAATGAATGGTGCAGTCGTTTAGTTAGTTTATTTACACCATTAGTTGAAGAAGGATTACGATCTATATTTAATGAAGCTTGGAAAATGTGTGTTGATACCGACGAGATGAATAAATATTTAATGACCTTTCAAAATTTACTTTCTAGAATTCCTAAGTGGAACTCTGTTATTGTAGAAGATGAACGTAAGCGTATTATAGAACGTTCAGGTTGTAATTATTTAGAAGATTTAATTACATGTGTTCATATTATTCAATTAAAAGTTTTAACTTGTATTCGTGTTGGAAATAAGCAAAAGAAAATTGATATTTCTATACCAAAACTTGATCCTTTTATCCACAAAGTTTATATTCACACCGCACGTAAAGTATATTCTAATGTATATTTATTTGAAAAAAATGTATCACCATTACAAACACAAAAAAATGCAAGAGAATTAGAAATGATTATTCAAGAAGCAATTTTAACAACTATTCGTGAAAGTATTCCAACAGAGGCAATTATTCGCGCCTATATGGATGAAAGTGTAGAACAAGAAGAAGAGGTATTTATTGAGAACATTAAGGAACCAGAAATTGTAAAAGAAGAAACGAAAGAAGAAGATGAAAACGAAAATATTAAATTGGAAGAAGAGGAAACCATCCCTGTAACTCCATCAATTAAAAATATTGATGATGAAAAGGTTGTTACAAAACTAACTTTTAATGATTTGGATAGTGCCATTTCAAGCGATAATTTGGAAGAAAAAATAGATGCTCCAAAAACATTAGAGCGATTAGAAGATATTAGCGTTGCACGTTCGTTGGAACGTAAAATTGCAGAAGATGAAGAATCTGATGATGACGATGAACGTATTAAAATTCATACAGACACTATGGATTTAACTGGTTTTGATGTATTAGACGAACCAAAAGAACCAAAAATAGAAAGTGCCGATATCTTTCTTGAAGCAGAGGAATTACCTTAATATAAAATTGATTAATATACACTAATTAAATGTATATTAAATAAAATTATGTTGAAATCAATTAGAATTAAAAACCTTAAACATTTGACCATTGTTTATAATATTCATAAACAACCTAAAATTCCCAATGTCAATACTAATGTTCCAAAGGTTAATAGTAATGTTCCCAAAAAAAATAAATCAAAACAAATAATATGTTGCAACGATGAGCATATCCAAAGATTAATTAGAAATGGTGGGTTATAATTGTTTTATATTATCGAATATTTTAACTGCGTTATGCAGTTATTTTTTTTGAAAATGTTTTAGTATATTGCTATTGTATGTCTATTGTATATACCAACTTTTGGCCAGGGGTTATAAAATTTACTATTATTGAAAAAATTATCGAGTATTTTAATATTAAAATAAAAAAAAATATTATCATTTATTCAAAATTTGGACTTGAAAAGAAATATTTACATGAAAAATACAATAATTTTTTAAAAATATTTTATACAGCAGAATCTAAATTAACTGAATCTAATGCAAATTATGTGATTGGATTTAAACCTACAAGTGAAAATTATATTCAACTTCTTCCTTTTGAAAGGGTTGATAAAGTTCGATATGGACTAGATTTTAAATTATATCAAACGCTGAATTCTAATTGGAAATTAAAAAAGAAAACTAAATTTTGTTGTTTTATTGTTTCTAATCCATTATGTAATAAAAGGAATAAATTTTTTAAACTATTAAATAATTACAAGAAAGTAGATTCATTAGGAAAATATGAAAATAATTGTGACTTATTAAAAAATATTGAAAATTACGATTCTAATGAATATTACAATATTATATCACAATATAAATTTATTATTTGTTTTGAAAATAAGTCAAAACCATATTACTTAACAGAAAAAATATATAATTCATATAAAAGTAATACTGTTCCAATTTACTGGGGTGATCCTCATGTTACAAATATTTTTAATGCAAAAACGTTTATAAATATTGGTAAATATTCGGACTTTGATAAATATATAGATTTAATTAAATTACTAGACAATAATGATGAATTATACAACGAATTTTTTAAACATAAACCTATAGTAGAACCAAAATTACATGATGACCGAGTTAATGACAATATTAAAAAAATAAGAAACTTATTAACTAGTTAAAAACATGTCAATTTCATAAGGTTCTATCTCGTATGGAATTATAATCATTTTTTTTAAAATATTATCTTTTATTGTTTCATTTTTATTCCGAATAGGAAAATAACGTTTAAAACTTTTTATAGATAATTTTCCAAAATTGATAGAAATATAACTTAAAAATAATAATAAATACAACATATATAATAATATAGTTTATTTTTATATATTTTTTCAATTCGTTTTAAAAAAAATCAAAAAATAATGATAAACATATATTTAGGAATATGGAAGAAGTATTTGTTGTTGCTACCATAATCACTGTTACATTTTGCTTATCAAAATTTATTGAAAATAAATATTTCACCGATGAAATAAAACCACTGAAAGATACTGTACGAGATTGTTTATTAGTATTGATGTGTTCAATGGGTGGTTCTTACTTATATTTTTATTTTCAATCCACAATTCGAGATTTTTTCAACGTAGTTACAGAAACTAAAGTATTAAATAGTGCATCTACTCAAGTATTTACGGATAATCCAACCTTTTAAAATTTATTTAACATATAATAAAATTGTTTGTCTAATTATTTCGATTCCTTTTTAATTATTGTTTGACCCCTTTTTAGTTTTTTAAATGTATAACCGTATTTTTGATCTTGCTTTAATAAATGCAAAAATGTGTATGTGTTAGAACTATATGCCTTCAACATGTTTAAATTATTATTTTATTGATAGTAATAATAATTTAAAAGTATATTTCAATTTTATTTGTTGATATAATCTGGTAAAAGATCAATATTCGCTGATACAATATTTTCGTTTTCTGTTAAAAATTGATTAAAGAAATCATATTCCAATTGTGCTTCAGGAGTATGTTGATGTACAATACGTGCAATCATTTTGTATAATTTAAAACTTGGGTATCTTTCTTGTCCATTTTTTTTATACAATACATTTTTACCATTGTCATCCAAACACCAACGTACAATTGTTTTTTGTAATTCATCTAATTCTGAATAATCTTCATCAATATCTGTTACAAAGTCAAAAAGTGAACAACCTAATCTACATAAATCAAAACTATTATTGGGTTCTAATTTTGGGCGATCTTCATTCATAAATGGTTCGCAATTATATTGAGTGGCTGCATCGCCATCTTTTGCAAAACTATCACTGCAAAATGTTCGTCCATTAAATTTATAAATGGCGCGACCAAAATCAATAATTTTATAAATTTTACCATATGTTGGTACTTTATAATGTTTATTATTAAATGTGTAGTATAAAAACTCTTCTTCTGTGTGAATATACATAATATTGTTTGTATGTAAATCATTGTGTGTAAAGTGAAACATTTTTTGATAAATTAATAAAATCATAACAATTTGAAATAAAATACTTGCTCCAATTTTTTCATTAATTTCATCATTTGCAAACAATTCATCCAATGTACCATCACATTTTTCCATGCATATCATTTGAATGGGGAAATTGTGAATGTAACCGTATATTTCTTCTTCACTTGAACAATATGAACTTTCTTCCTCCTCTTCCTCCTCTTCCTCTTCCTCCTCTTCCTCTTCCTCCTCTTCCTCCTCTTCCTCTTCCTCCTCTTCCTCTTCCTCCTCTTCCTCTTC
>MDTB01028402.1_pt1 | contig 13268 bp, 16 predicted proteins | sample 811161 | NCBI WGS metagenome assembly MDTB01 (sample SAMN05326650, study PRJNA326480) | marine metagenome | isolation source: seawater | place: Mediterranean Sea | collected 2009 | reverse complement strand
GTTTAAAGTTATTATTGAGATTAAGAGTATTAAATTCTTATTCATAGTTTTCTTTTATATATTTTTTAATATCACTTATAAATTTTTCTTCAGTTTCTTTTAGGCTTAATTTTGAAATTCCTCCAGATGCATGCTCGTGGCCTCCTCCATTAAAATATTTAGAGGCAAATATATTAACTTTAAAATCAGCTTTTGATCTAAAAGAAATTTTTATTAATCCTTCATCTTTTTTTTCAATGAAAAGAACTGAACATAGAACATCAGCTACACTTAGTCCAAAGTTAACAAAGCCTTCACTATCTCCTTTTTTGAAATTATTGACTTTTTGATCCTTATCTGTTATTGATGTGTAAACGACAGGTAATCCCTTAATCCTTTTAAAATTATTTATAGTTGAACCTAAGAGCTTTAACCTGTTGAATTGAAAGTTATTATGAAGTTTTTCAAAAATTTCAGTAACATTGACTCCATAGTTGATTAGTTCAGAACCTACCTTAAGTGTTTTTGATGTAGTAGATGGAAAACGAAAAGACCCAGTGTCAGCAACGATTCCTGTATAAATACAAGTTGCAATTTTATTATCAATTTTACTCTTGTCAATTGAATAAATAAAATCATAAACCATTTCACAAGTTGAGCTCATTTTTGAATTTGAAATAGTTATGTCAGCATAATTATCTGGATTTTCATGATGATCTATCATTATAGTTATTGCTGATGATTTTGTTATTAAACCTGATAAATTTCTTGCCCTACCCAGGCTATTAAAATCTAAAGTAAAAACTACGTTCGCTTTATTAAATATATTTACACATTTTTCTTTATCAGTCTCATAGATTAGAATATTTTCTGATCCAGGCAAAAAATTAAGTATATCTGTATACTCGTTTGGTGAGATTATGTTCACTTCATTATTTAATTTAAAAAAATGATATAGTGCTAAACAGCTACCCAGAGCATCAGCATCTGGACTACTGTGAGGTATTAAAATAATATTTCTTTTTTCAGAGATTAATTTATTAACACTATTAAGTAAATGACCATTCATAAGTTGGCTAATATAATATTATATTAAAAATTAAAATAAAGTAATTCCTAAAACTTTAAATAACCATAGATATTATTAAATTTGCCGAATGAATTCAAATAGAACATTTACAATGCTAAAACCTGACTCAATTGAGCAAGGTAACATGCTTGCAATACTCAATATAATTGAATCTTCAGGTTTCAAGATTATTGCTCTTAAATACAAGATGATGTCAAGAGATGAAGCCGAAAAATTTTATTCTATACACTCTGATAAGCCTTTTTTCAACAACCTAATAAACTTCATGACTCGTGGTCCAATAATTGCTGCGGCTCTTGAAAAAGATAATGCAGTTGAAGCTTTTAGAACACTCATTGGATCTACCGACCCTAACGAGGCTGAAGATGGCACAATTAGAAAAAGATATGCGAAATCCAAAGGAGAAAATGCTATTCATGGATCAGACAGCGATGAAAATGCTGATGTTGAAATAAGTTTTCACTTTGACACTAATGAAATTTTTAGCTAATTACTAAATCTTTTATATACTCTTTTCCAAGCTCTTTATTAATCAATTTAATTACTTTGAGCTTTTCATATTTTAATTCCTCCTTAAGAACTGAAGATTTTAGTTTGATGTAAAGTATTCCCTTTTTATAAACTACTTTGATGGTATACTTTTGAATATTTTTACCCATTGTTTTTTTCCATGCATCTTGAACTTTTATGTTATCGATACCAATTTTGATTTGTTTTTGAGAAAACACTTCTTTAATAACTTTTGAAATATTTTTTAATTCACCTCTTTTAGTCATAACATTTTATTTTTTCAAGATCAAATATTTCTTCTTTATTCTTTAATTTAGATAATGCATCTCTAACTCTATCAATGTGGGTATCAGTTATAAATATTTGACTAAAATCTTTTTTTTCAAGAATTTGAACAATCTGCGTTACTCTTTTTTGATCTAATTTATCAAAGATATCATCAAGCAGCACTATAGGTGAATTACCAAATTGTATCCTGTAATAATCAAATTGTGCAAGTTTTAAAGCAATTAGAAAAGATTTTTGTTGTCCTTGACTCCCAAAATTTTTTATCTTATTACCATCTAATGTAAAAATTAGATCATCTTTATGAACTCCTTTTGAAGTATATTGTAAAAATCTATCCTTAGATAGACTCTCGTTAAGAACTTCAGAGAAACTTCCAGAGTTTAAGTCACTCTTAAAATTTATATCAACTAATTCATTTCCAGAGCTTATTTCAGAATAATACTTTTTAAAAATTGAAATGAAAGAAGACATAAACTTAGATCTCTGTTTATAAATAGGAGTACCTAAACTTATCAATTGTTGATCATATGATTCTATGGTATCCTTGTCAAACTTTCTGTTAATAAAAAAATATTTTAAAAGAGAATTTCTCTGAGTTATCACTTTATTATAATCAATAACTCTCTGCAGATAGACCTTATCAACTTGACCAATGACTGAATCAATAAATCTTCTTCTCATCTCACTACCCTCAGTGATTAAGTTTCTATCATGTGGTGAGATTATAATTAAATTTATCAACCCAATATGATCTGAAATCTTTTTGTATACTTTGCTATTTCTTTTTATTATTTTTTTCTCTCCAAATTTATAGTAACAATGTATGCTTTCATTTCTTTTGTCAATTTCAAATTCACCTATTATAGAAAAATAATCAGCTCCTGACATTACGTTTTGAGAGGTTGAGGGATTAAAATAGCTTTTGGTAAAAGCTAAATGGTATATTGAATCAACAATGTTAGTCTTTCCAATTCCATTTTTTCCTATAAAACAATTAATTTTTTTATTAAAAGTTAACTTGAATTTTTCAAGATTTTTATAATTATCAATTTTTAGACAGTTCAAAAACATAATAAGTATTCAAAATAAAACATTAATTTTGGGATTCAAAAAATTATTATGGCAACATTTAATAGAAGAGGATACAAAAAAAGCAGATCAAACATTACTAATAATTCAGATAAAAGCCAAACTGCAGAAGTATTTGAATCGCTAGATTCAACAGCTAATAAATCAGAAAAGTGGATATTAAAAAACCAAAGTAAAATTTTTATAGTCATAGCTGCTATATCAATTTCAGTACTATCTTATTTGGGTTATGAAAGATTAATTGTCGAGCCAAAAGAAAAAGAGGCTGTAAGTGAACTTAATACAGCTCAATACTTTTTTGAGTTGGCATTAGTTTCTAATAAACCTGATTCATTATTTAATCTTGCATTAAATGGTGGAGAAGGTAAATATGGTTTCTTAGATATAGTTGATGAATATAATGGAACAAAGGCTGCAAATCTTGCAAACTACTCCATTGGTATGTCTTATCTAAACCTAAAAGAGTACGAGAATGCCATTATTTATTTAGAGAAGTTTGAATCAAATGATATTCTTCTTCAATCAATTTCTTATGGAACTATAGGTGACTGTTTTTCAGAACTGAATCAGCCAAATGAAGCCTTTGAATATTATCAAAAAGCATTTAAACACAATGAGAATATTTACACTACTCCAAAGTATTTATTTAAAGCTGCACTTATGGGGTCAGAAATTGGAGAATATAAATCTTCAATCAATTTCCTAAATAGAATCAAAGAAGATTATCCAGATTCATATTAATCAAGTTTAGTAGAAGTTCAATTAGGAAGAATAGAAAATTTAAATAACTAAAATGTCTACAAAGAAAGCTGGTAACAATTTAACTAGATCATTTAAAATTAATAATCCTGAGAAAATCAAAATTGCATGTGTTATATCTGAATGGCACAGTGAAATTACTGAAAATCTCTTTATTGGTGCTAAGAAAAAATTAATGATGTATGGATTGTTAGAGAAAAATATAGATGAAATTCGTGTTCCAGGCAGTTTTGAACTAATTTTTGGGACAAAAACCATAGTCAATAAGGACTATGACGCAATAATATCTATAGGTTGTATTATAAAGGGTGAGACAAAACATTTTGATTTTATTTCTGATGCTGTAATAAAAGGAATTAAAGATTTAAATATTTTATCTGAAACTCCAATAATTCTTTGCGTAACAACTGACAATAATATTCAACAATCTATAGATAGGAGTGGGGGTAAGTATGGAAATAAAGGTGAAGATTCAGCAGAAGCTGCTTTAAAAATGATTTTAATTAACTCAAAATAGATAACTATTTGTTTAAATTAAATAAACATAGAAGATTCAATTATACACCTCGATATTTTAAGGGTAAGGAAGGTATTCCAACAAGCTTTGAATCTAAATTTTCTAAATATAGAGATACATATAATTCAATTGACATTGGTCAAAAGTGGAAAGATGAAAGACATAAAATGCGAAATAGGAAAAACAGAGGAGTTAATATGACGTTAATACTAGTTATTGTTTTTTTAATTTTGGTATTTTTATATATCATTGATTTTGATCTTACAATTTTCCAAGTTGATTAATGCCTGATATAATTAAAATTTTACCAACTGAAGTTTCTAACAAAATCGCTGCTGGTGAAGTTGTTCAGAGACCATCATCTGTTCTAAAAGAACTTTTGGAAAATTCAATTGATGCAAACTCATCAAAGATTAAAATCATTATAAAAAATGCTGGTAAAAATTTAATTCAAGTTATTGATGATGGTCAAGGTATGTCAAGAAATGACATGTATAAATCTTTTGTAAAGCATGCTACCTCAAAAATTAATAAAATCGGTGATATATTTTCTATTAATTCAATGGGATTCAGAGGTGAAGCCCTAGCTGCTATATCATCTGTTTCAATGATTGAAATGTCTTCATCAAAATTAAATGAAAATGACGGCTATTTTATTGAAATTAACGGTGGTAAAATTATTTCTGAAAAAGAACTAACTGGAAATAAAGGTACTTCTATAAAAGTGCAAAATCTTTTTTATAACGTTCCAGCCCGCAGAAATTTTTTAAAGTCTGACTTTGTTGAATTAAGGCATATCATTAATGTATTTAACAACATTGCTTTATCACATAATGAAATAGAGTTTTCGTTTATTAATAATGATGAAGAAATCTTTTATTTAAAAAAAGAGTCACTTAAGAAAAGAATTGTATCAATTTTTGGAGTAAAGATTCGTGAAAATCTTATACCTTTAAAAGAAGATACTCAGATAGCCGGTCTTAGTGGATTTATTCTCAAGCCTGATTATGCAAAAAAATCAAGATCAAATCAATATATATTTGTAAATAATAGGTCAGTTAAATGTCAGTTTATTAATCATTCTATTTTTTCTTCATTTGATGGCCTTCTGAGAGATGGATATTACCCCGGTTATTTTTTATTTATAAATATAGATCCCACTAAAATTGATGTAAATGTTCATCCAAATAAAACTGAGATAAAATTTGATGATGATCAAAATCTTTATTCAATTATTAACTCAGCAGTAAAACACTGTCTTGGAATCTATCAAGTAAGTCCAGTATTGGACTTTGAAAGAGACCCTTCAATGGATATATCATATTCCCAAATAAAAATTAACCCTAAAATTCCAAGTATTGAAATAGACTCTGATTTTAATCCCTTTCTAACTTTTAATGATGATAAAGATGAAAATCTTTTTTCTGAAAAATCTCAGGACATAATTGAATCTGATATTAAACTTGAAGACAAAAAAATTATTAAAATTTTTCAAATATTTAATAAATTTATAGTCAGCGCTAGTAATTCCTCATTAATTATTATTAATCAAAAACTGGCTCATCAGAGAATACTATACGAAAGCTTTTTAGAATCTATGTTTGATAGTGCAGAAGATATCCAAAAGCTTGCATTTCCTTTTGAATATATTTTATCCAAGAAACAATTAGTTTTATTTAAAAAAATCGACTTTGAATTCAAATCTCTAGGATTTGAATATGAGTTAAATGATAGCCAATTAAAGATTTTAACAATACCTAGCCAGTTAAAAATGAATTCAATTGAGGAAATTATTGATAATATTTTAAATGATGAATATGATTTTGATAAATCTAATAGCTTGAGTAATTCAGATTTTTTTGCAAAAAAACTTTCAAAAAGTTCATCAATCAAATCTGGAAAAAAATTAAACATAAATGAGCAGGAGTTTCTTGTTAACCAACTTTTTTCTTGCAAGGAACCAAATCTATCTCCAGATAATAAGCAAATATTTGTTACTTTGAGTAAAAACGATATTGAAAATATTTTTTAATGGGTAGAATCAGTGAAATAGTAAAACATTTAATTATAATCAATGTCATATTTTTTATTGCCTCAATAGTTTTAGGTGACTTTATGTATGACTTATTTGCAATGCACTACCCAAAAAATCCAGACTTTATTTTGTGGCAGCCATTAACACACATGTTTATGCATGGAGATACCACTCATATACTTTTTAATATGTTTGGACTTTGGATGTTTGGTACTCCTTTAGAACAGATGTGGGGTAAACAGAAATTTATATTTTATTATTTGTCTGCTGGATTAGGTGCTGTTTTAATCCAAACTTTAGTATATCACTATGATGTTATGGCGGTCACTCAAATTTTGATAGAAAATGGTCTTACTAAACTAGATGTAAACTCTTTTTATGAAACTGGTAGGCTTAATAATTTAATAATTCAGTCTGTTGGAGAAGAAAGATTATATTCTAGTATTCAATCATTTAGAGCTGTAATGGTTGGAGCATCTGGTGCTTTATATGGAATCTTAGTTGGCTTTGCCATGCTCTTTCCTAACGTCCAATTAATGCTATTGTTCCCCCCAATTCCTATAAAAGCAAAATTTCTAGTGCCTCTTTTAATTTTATTTGATTTATTTTTTGGTTTTACATCTTATTCGGTGGGACCTATAGCTCATTTTGCCCACATTGGTGGAGCAATTACTGGATTTGTTATGATGTGGTATTGGAAAAAAAATCAGTTCAATGATAAAAGATGGAACTAGGTTATAAGCATTTTATAAATCTGCCAGTATTTAAGAAAATTATAATTATAAATATTGTGATTTTTTTACTTCCATTAGTATCTAATACATTTCTTTTTCTCTTTAATCTTCCACAAATTGATATTATTAGATTTTTTGATCTTCATCCAAATTTTGATCAAATTATTACTAGTCCTTGGACTATAGTAACTTATTCCTTTTTCCACGTTGACTTTTTTCACATTTTTTGGAATATGTTGATCTTTTATTTAGTATCGGATTATTTCCTATCATTTTTAAATAATAAAAAATTTCTTGAAATTTATTTTTATGGGGCTATTTCAGGTGGGTTACTATTTATAATTTCATATAACATTTTTCCAGCTTTTGAAAATTCTTTTTCACCTTTAATTGGATCATCTGCGGCTGTATATTCTCTTCTTATATTTGTTTGTGCATATTTTCCTAATACAATTATTAATCTAATTTTTTTTAACGTAAAGCTTAAGAATTTGGGCTTATTCTATGTCATTCTGAGCTTAATTCAAATACCATTTAGTAATGCTGGTGGAAATATAGCGCACCTTGGAGGTGCTATTTTCGGATTTTATTATGCAAAAAATTATAATACTAATATATCTCCCCTTGATATTTTTTTTAAAAGTTTTAAAAAAATTAATGTTAAGCCCAAAAATAAAATCGATAATCAAGTTGAAATTGATATGATACTTGATAAGATTAGTAAATCAGGATATGAAAGTTTATCAAAAAAGGAAAAAGAATTTCTGTTTAAAAACTCAGATAAAAACTAAACATTATTTCTTCTTTTCTTAATAAAAATGAAAATTTGCCAAGCAAGCAATAAAAATATGAAGTGAGGTAAATATGACCTTGGTTTACCCTCAAAACCAATAGTAGTAAAAATTCTATCCCACCTTAACTTCCAATTTTTGATACCCTGAAATAGACCGTCAATACTCATCCAAATAAAAACTGGTTTACCCAAAACATGGTCAAATGGTACATAGCCCCAGACTCTTGAGTCTTCTGAGTTATATCTGTTATCTCCCATCATCCAATAATAGTCTTGTTTAAAGCTATATTCATTGGATAATTCATTGTTTATATAAATATTATTGTCTATAACTTCAATATTATTTTTCTCATAATCTCTAATTATCTTTTTATATAATGGTAATTTATCTATTGTCAAATTAATTTTATCTCCGGCTTTAGGAATATATATAGGACCTAATTGATCATTATTCCAGTTGAATCTATTATTACCTGGAAAGAAGATTGAATTTGATAAATTTGTTTTTTCAACCATTCTATATATTGTGTCGAATTTATTAGAAACTCTAATTTTATTTGCATCACTAAAAGTAAGGCTCAGCTTCTTTTCATAATCAATTATCTCTCTAATGTCAAGATTTAGATCTCTTACCTCATTAATTGGAATCCCAAGATCAGATGTGTAAATTAGATACTCATTTTCATTAGTATCTGAAATACTTAAAATATAATCTTTTAATTGTGTATATGATTCTTGAGATAAATTTCTTACCACAAATTTTCTGATAAACCCTTCTATATCAAGTTCTTTAAGCTTACTTGATGAAACTCCATTTTCAGAGTAGATTTTATATGTATATAATGGCTTTGCTCTGTCTGGCAAATTATTTTCCCGTCCATTTATATAAACTATTCCATCTCTAATCTCTAATGAATCTCCTGGGACTCCAATTGCTCTTTTGACATAATTAGATTTTTTATCTCGTGGTTTAATGACACCCTTTTCTTTTACGAAAAACTGTCTGACAGTATCAGCAGGCCAATTAAAAACTACGATATCATTATTCTTAATTTCCTGAAAACCTGGTATTCTGATATATGGAAGCTGAGGCTTTTTCAGGTATGATCTTGTTTTTATTATTGGAATAGTATCGTGAACCATTGGAAGAGAAATTACTGTTGATGGTATTCTTGCACCGTAATGAAATTTACTCACCAATAAAAAGTCTCCTACTCTTAATGTCTTTTCCAGAGATCCTGTAGGTATTACAAAAGGTTGTAAAAAGTAGTTGTGAACTATAGTAGCAATAACAATTGCAAAAACAAGAGATCCAACAGATTTTTCAAAATTTGAGAAAGAAATATCATTAATATACTTTGTTTTTTTACTAATATAACTAATGTAATACAAGTATAAGCCGAAGGATATTATAACTAATATTCTGTCTAATTTTGAGTTATGATTGAACCGTTTAACTAGTTCAACAAAAATAACAGGTATCATTATAAGATTTATAACTGGTATAAACACAAAAATTATCCACCATTTCGGTCTATTTATTACCTCCAATATCTTAATTATATTATAAATAGGAATAATGGATTTCCAAGATGAGATGCCAACAAGCATGAAAAGCTTTTGAGTTCCCCCGAAAATTATTAGGTTATAACATAGAAAGAAAATTAACCATTCAATTATGCTCATATTAATCTAAATTAATTTTAAGTTTGATTCCAGCACTTTGAGAAAAATCAAAATAATGATTTTCAATATATGGCTCAAATGATAAGTCTTCGTTAACATTAAATTGAAGTAAATGAGCACCAACATTTGCATCAATAATATTCAATACGTATGTTCCAATAAGAAACATGAAAGCAAAGTCTTTATATCTTCTGTGAAATTTCATTCCTTCAAGTAATTTCTCATTTTCGGGTATTATTTCAGTATACTCATCATCAAAATATCCAGCAAGCCTTCTCTTGTATGCTGTTCGATATTTTTTCATTTCCTTATTATTATAGTTATAATAATATGAGGATGCACCTAATCCACCATAAATTATAGGAATCATCCAATATCTTCTTGTGTAAATTTGACCTAACCCAGGTATTACAGATGAGTAAAAGGCTGCTTTAGAGGGAGTTAGAGGATCGTTAATCAATTTAAATTTTCTTGGACTAATGTATGTTGAGTCTGCAGTTGATTGACTGCATAAATTTGTTGAATAACATAGAATCATTAACAAAATTATTGTTCTCAATTTGATATTTTTTTTAGAATTGAGTAAAGCTCTTTTATGCTTTTAAAACTAATCGAAAGAGTGACTTTACCTATATTATTTTCTTTCAAGGTTACTTTAGAGTTAAATAGCTTCTCAAATTTGTTAGTTGCATCAATGTAGATTTTTGATACATCTGAATTAGAATTATTTGAATTTAATACTTTATTCCCCCTGACAATTTTCTCAGTTTGTCTAACAGATAATTTTGAGGAAATGATTTGCTCATAAATCTCTATTTGTGATTTTTTATCATCAATATTTATCAATGCTCTTCCGTGCCCCATACTCAAGAAGCCATCCCTTATGCCTGATTGAATAATCGGATCAAGTTTTAAAAGTCTAACATAATTAGATATAGTTGACCTATCCTTACCTACAAGTCTAGAGATAGCATCAATATTTAAATTATACTCATTAATTAATCTTTCGTATGTGAGTGCAATTTCTATTGGGTCAAGGTCAACTCTTTGGACATTTTCAACTAATGACATTTTCAATAAGTCCGTATCATTTTCAACTGCTTTTATATAGCATGGTATTGAGTCTAAATTAGCTTTTTTTGAGGCACGATATCTTCTTTCACCAGAGATAATCTCATACTTATTATCATTTACTTTTCTAACTGTAATTGGTTGGATAACCCCTATTTCCTTAATGGAAACAACCAGATTATCAATTTCATTACTATCAAAATTTGTTCTTGGCTGATTTGGATTTACATAAATCTTATCCAATGATAATTCATAGCTGCTTGAATTTTTTTTAAAAGATAAATTGGAATTATCAGCATCACCTAATAGGGCGTCGAGGCCTCTTCCAAGTACTTTTTTTTGTTTTCTTTCAGACATTTTAATTTCTATTTATAATTTCATCTGCCAAGGCAAGATAGTTTTTAGATCCCTTTGACGAAACATCATATGTAATTATATCTTTTCCAAATCCTGGCGCTTCACCTAATTTAATATTTCTCTGGATAATTGTATCAAAAACTATATCTCCAAAATGTTTCTTAACCTCTTCAACAACCTGATTTGAAAGTCTTAATCTAGAATCATACATAGTAAGCAATATACCCTCAATATCTAAATCCTCATTATGGATCTTTTGAATACTTTTAATTGTGTTCAATAATTTACCAAGACCTTCTAAAGCAAAATATTCACATTGTATTGGAATTAAAACAGAATTAGAACTAGTAAGAGCATTAAGGGTAATTAATCCAAGAGATGGCGCACAATCAATAATAATAAAGTCATAGATGTTCTTTATCTCATTAATTTTTTCCCTTAATTTATATTCCCTTGCTTGCTCGTCAATTAATTCAATTTCAATACCAACAAGATCTATACTTGACTGGATTAAATCAACATTAGGAGCTTCACTATTTTTTATAACTTCATAAATGTTTTTTGTCCCAGATAAGACTTGATAAAGAGACATGTTCTTATTATTTACGTCAAAACCTAATCCAGATGATGCATTTGCTTGAGGATCTGCATCTATAAGCAATACTTTTTTTTCTAAAACTCCTAATGAAGCAGCAAGATTAACAGAGGTTGTTGTTTTGCCAACTCCCCCTTTTTGATTTGCTATTGAGATTATTTTGCCCATAAATTATTTATTTTCAGATTGAAATTCAATAATAAATATATCCTCATTTTCTTTTTTCAAGTTATATTCTTCTCTAGCATAATGTTCAAGACTATCTATATTATTAAGTTTTTCAATAAGTGATTTGTCGTTAAGAATCTCTTTATTAAGAGCATCTCTCTTTTTTTTAAGTTTTTTAATTTCCCTATTTAATTCTGCATGAATCAATAATGAATTTGTGTCTAGGAAAGTCATCCATATCAAAAAAGAAATTGAAATAATTAAATATTTGAAAAGAGATTTTTTAATTAAAACTTTTAGTTTTAAAAAAATTTTATTCATTATTCTGTGATATCATTTTCTATAAAAACTTTAGAAGGAATAATTTTAAAAACGCCTTTATTTTCAATTCCAACATAAAGATATCCGTCAGGTCCTTGGACAACTTCTCTTACTCTTCCAACTTTATCTAAAAGCTTTTCCCTTTTGTAAACATAGTTTCCAATTAGCTCTACTCTCTCTAGATATCTAAATCTGAGAGATCCAATAAATAGATTCCCTTTCCATTCATCATATATATTTGACGTTAACATCACCATTCCAGATGGAGCAATCGACGGGGTCCAAAAATATAATGGTGATTCTGTCCCTTCCATAGCAGTAAGATTTGTAAATGAAGTTCCATTATAATTAATACCATTTGAAACTATCGGCCAACCATAATTCCTTGTCAACAATGGTTCTTCCCTAATACTGTCTCTTTCTCGAATTACATTTATTTCATCCCCACCTCTTGGGCCATGTTCATGCAAAATAATATCTCCAGGTTCATTACCAAAAATAATTCCTTGAGGATTCCTATGCCCATAACTCCAAATTGCTTTCTTTGCATTTTTTATATTGTAAAAAGGATTGTCCTGTGGTATAGTCCCATCTAAATTAAGTCTATATAATTTTCCACCATCTTTAGTTAAATCTTGTGGATAAATGTCCCTTCCAGCTCTATCACCAACTGTGAAGTAAACATAATTATCATCAAGTAAAATCTTTCCTCCGTAATGTCTATACTGATCTGAATCAGGACTAGCCTTATATAATAATTTTAAATTATAAATTTTGAAGTTGTTATAATTTGCACTGTAAAGTGCCGTGTTAGAATTTTTTGTATTATTTGAACTATCACTTGTTGTAAAAAATATTCTTTTGTTTTTATCAAAATTTTTATCTACCTCGACATCAAGCAGACCACCTTGTCTATTTTCAACAACTTTTGGTAAACCTTGAATTTTAGTCTTAATATTGTCTTTTACATGATAAAGTATTCCTTTTTTATCAGTAATAAGAATTTCATTTTCATTAATAAATGATATACCCCATGGAATATCAATCCCATCTACAATCTTTTGTAAATATATTTTAGATTCATCAGCATTTTCAATAAATGGCGGATTTTCAGATTGAGCACATGAGAAACTTGTGCAAAGTAAAAAGAGGATTGAATAAATATATTTGTTCTTCATAATTAGTTCGAATTTAAAATAATTTAATCACTCAATAAAGTTTTTTTTATATCAAGTCAATTAAACTAACATTTTGATAATTTCTTTTTAAATATTTT
>MDTB01127929.1_pt1 | contig 13269 bp, 16 predicted proteins | sample 811161 | NCBI WGS metagenome assembly MDTB01 (sample SAMN05326650, study PRJNA326480) | marine metagenome | isolation source: seawater | place: Mediterranean Sea | collected 2009 | reverse complement strand
CATATACCCCCATTCTCCATTCCAGAAAACACATCGTAATTATATTGAATACCACTTTGGTATTTTAATTGTTTAACTTCGTGATCATCATTCGGAAAAATCATAACCCTGCTTAAACTAGCTAATCTCTGCGTATCATTAATACCAGATAATGCAGTTCCCTCTTCTCCAAGATAAACTGGATATAAAATAGCTCCTTTAAATCCTTTTGGTCTATTTTCTTCTAAAGCAACTATGTGATTGTGTGCTGAAGTTGTGCCAGTTATGTTAAACAGTTTACTAGTTCTATTATCTCTACCCTCACCTTGTAAATCAACTTCTAACACAATTGATTCTCTAATACTTCTTTCAATTCCGCTAAATCCATCAACATCTTGAAGCACATATTTTAATGTTTCACCTCCCAATACAACACCATCACCACTACCAAATGAAAAGTTTAAATTATAATTTGGTTTTATTCTGTCGTTATTTGGACCAAATGGATGATCTGGATCATTGAAATCCTCTATAAATTGCACATCTTGTATAGCTGCGACATTGCCACTACCACGTAAATATGAGCCATTTGCATTGTCCCTATTCAAAAACCAAAGCCTGTAATGTTGAAAAGCGTTATCGTATTCCCTCAAATTTGCATCTCCGTTTTGGGTAACGCCTCTTTCAAAAGTTGGTTCATTAACAGATCCCGCCATAGCTGGAGCAGATGTTCCTGCATTAGTTGCATCTGTCGATGAGTCTGCAATATTTGTAATTGTTTGACCACCTGCGTCTGAGATCGTTACTGTTTTACCTCTTGGTACTGTAACGTGTTGACCACTAACGGCACTTATAGCATCCGCTGAGTGAAAAACTATCTCCCCCCAAGTATAAGTGCCAAACCTAATAGTATTATTATAATTGACATCACTGGGTTGTTGTAGCGTATTGACTCTTGTGGTAAAACCAACAATTTTTATTAATTTAGAGGTATGTCTTTCATGATGAACTTTAATTTTAATTTCTTTAAATAATTTTTTATTTGGACTAAATCCATCGGCGTTCGTACTACCCAAATTCGAATTAAACCCGGTTAATCCAAAATTAAATTCCGCATAACTACGAACACCAGCTAAATCATATGTTGTGTCATCTGAAGGTGCGCTTCCATCTGAATTAATAAATTCATTACTCCAATAACCGGTTCCTCCATCAATCATTCTACCGGCATAGTGGGCGTCTTGTGTTCCTTGTCCACCCTGTTCAACTGGCACATTTTGTACTCCCACTACGATTTGAAAACCTTGCTCGGAATATGATCCAAAAGGGCCTCTACCATCATCCGCTTCATACATGCCTTCATCAATTGTATCTACACTGAAACCAGTCTGCGGTGGATAAGTTCTACTTGGCAATGTATCGGTAAAATTATATTTGTCTATTGGAAATATTAAATATCCAGTAGTACCACCATTAAATCCTTGCAAATCACCTGTGACATCTTCTCTGATGATTGTTAAATTCTTCATAAAGAATCCATCGTTTTCTCTCATACAGCCATTTGGATCTCCGTTAGCGTCCCATTGAGCTAAAGCTTCAAAGTCGTTGTTAAAATCAGCCATTCGTACGGTAAAAGCCCCATATGTTGAATTCATACCGGAAGCATCTGCATCTTGATTTGTGAAATCAAAATCTACCCATTGATCCATAGTGCTTCTGGCATCAATAATTTTTCCACTTCCGTAATTAAAAATTGGAGCCCGTAAATTAGCCGATAATTCTTGAAAAAGTAATCCACTACATTTTCCTCCAGCGGGTATATAAAAACTACCAGTCAATCTTACTTTTTCTCCACTTGTGAAATTTGTAAGAGGGATTGGTGCTGAGTCAAATATGCTTTGTTCATAATAGCCTGCATTAACTGACTGGCTAGCAGTAACGTTATTTCCAATGACACCAAGTCCCCTCCATGAATCTTCGAGTCCGAAAAATATATAAGTACCAAAAGGGACTGATGAACTGCTTCGGTCAAGTGCATGAGTTTCTGTACCATCAGATGAGCTAGCAGAATATTTCAAACCTTTGAATTCTAAAACACTTCTATTGGTTTGCCCTCCTAAAGTTAAACTTGTGTGCATTGTACCAGTGCATTCAACACCAAATGCTCTGTAAGCATGTTCGTGAGATTGTTTAAATATATGACTTTTTAATTCTCTTTGATTTGGAAGTTGGTCAAGTAAATTATATATTCCAGTAATATGAGGTTCTATTAAACCAGCGGGGACTTCACTTCCTGGATGAAATTTAAAATGTCTAGTTATATACGGTGTATCACCTCCAACTAAAGGTCCCATTGTTCCATTGTCTCTAGTACGAGATGTAGTGGATATCTCGCCATTATTATAATTACGAACACCACCGAAATTATTATCTTTTCCGGTTGCTCTCCCAAATTCTTCAGCGTCATTAATATTATGAATATCACATATTATTTTGTCTGCGTACCCAGTTTGAAATTTTGTTATGTTGCTACTACTACTGAAAAAACCCTGTAAAACATTATAAAAAGCTCTTGTTACAAATGCGGTTTCTACTTTTCCATTTGTGCCTAATCCTCCACCTGCAATTACAGAACCTTGATATTTTAGTGGCCTATCATTTGTATAAGAATTAGTTGATGGTATAGTAAAATTACTATTTGAAGATATTTGATCTTGTCCATAAAAGCTTTGTTGCGCATATGGAGATTGTCTATATCCTTGACCTTGAACATTAGCGAATTCTTTGGCGTTAGATTTTCGTTGACTAAAACTGGAAGTAATATTTCCATTACTATCTAAGCCTGGATTTGCGGCAAATTGAATTGAATGTTTTCTGTCGCCTGCATCTCCCCCAAGAGCATAATTAAGATTATCCTTCCTGGCAACAAATAACGGATCATAGTTTTTAGCAGAGGGAAATATCATTTCTGCTGGCGCCATATCTAAATAACGATTAGTTCTAGTAAAACCTTCCTTTCTTCCAGTAAATCCTATCCCAGTGGATAAATAGGCCCTAAAATCCATCAAATATCTTTTTACCCCTGTCGTATAATCTAATTGACAACCTTGACAATTATCTAATTTTAAATCTTTATGTCTTATCCTTGTTTCGGTTTTGGAAACTATTGGTACATCATTAATATATGTGGCGCCCAATACATCTGTTTGTTTGCCATCTTGATCAAAAAATCCTTTTATCGGCCCATCAGACAATAATTCTACAGATTGTAACTTAGCTGTTCCAAGTAGCAAATCAGCTCCAAATGGTGGACTTAATTGACTAAATGTGTCTGTAACTCTATCAGCATTAGCTGAGATTCTATTAGATTTTGCTTCTGCCGCTGCTCGTTTTTCGTCTTTTGACCTGCCACCATGACCACCGCGACCTTGTACAGAATATTTTTGTACTCTTTTTAACTTGTTTTTTATGTAATCTTTCATTAATATCCCCTTATATAATTAGATATCGAAGATCCAAATGCATTTTGTATTTTTACTAATGCGTTTGTTACATTATTTTCATAAGCTACATTCTGTCTGTCTAATGTTAAATCATAATTAGAGAGTGTTGTTCCAACAATGTAAGAGCCCACCCTCAATCTTCCATATGCTATTGGAACAGGTCTACCTTGTGTTGCTGCATTTTGCGGGCTACTAAATAGAAACGATGAATTTTTTATGCCAGCACGAATTGAATTTTCTACAGATTCTGGTTCGTCTTCTGGTATAGGGGTTGTTAAATATTGTATTCCAGCAATAACTAAACCCACTCCAACTGCAAACAAAAATCCACCAAGTAGTGTACCAATACCTATTACATAACCAGCAACTGCTAAACCACCACCAAGTACAATAGCAAGAGTAAATGGGTCTTTGCCTATTATGCTTGGTGCAATTTCTACTGTTTTAATATTTTTTGTACTGTTCATACTATAAGCAGTTTCCGTTAAACCATTAACTATAATTTCATAACTCAAACCTTCTTTAGCTTGATTTATAATATATTTTCTAAATCCAGGAAACATAGTATCCATGGCATATATAACATCCGTAGGTTTATTTATGTTATGAAATTCGAATTCTTTTCCATAAATTTTTGCTATTTTTCCATGTAAGATAATTTTTGTTTTCATTAATAACCACCTCCTACTGTTTGAGCGCCTTCTGGACTAGAAAATGATCTAGAAACCAGATCGCTACTTAATCGACTTTCATTAGTTGATAAATCTATTGGTTCAACAATTGATTGTATTATTTTAGTTCCAATTCTTAACGCTCCATAACCTAAAGGCACAGGTGAATATTGAGCCGTAACATTTTCCCTACTGGCGAACATGTAAGAAGCTGGTGCTAGTCTTGCTTTTGCTGCTATTGGCTCCTCCTCTGATATGGGTGTCATTAGATATTGTATCCCTGCTATGACAACTTGAATTAATACTTGAACAACAAACTGAACAACAAAATCAACTTGACCTTTAATGACAGGGACTATATCTATTCTTTTGATTTTTCTTTTTTGCACAGCTTCATTTAAAGAAGTTAATGGCTCTTCATCTACCACCAGTTCGTAGTGTTCATTTTTTTGTGCACTAGATATAAAATACTGCATGAAACCCTCTCTGTTTGCATCTACTGCTTTGATACAATCAGTTGCTTTGTTTATGTTCACGAATTTGTAAAACTTTCCAAACTTGTGACCAGCTAGTCCATGTATGTGTATTTCGGTCATTTTAGTTTTTCTTTTATTTTTTCTATAATGGTTTTATCTACTTCAGAATACTCTGGTTCATGAACATGAAATAAATTTCGCTCTAATGAATAAATAACAAAAGGATAACAAATTAAATCAGCAGTTTTAATATCAAAGTTAGATGGCTCACAACCACCTCTACAATGTGAATGATAAACTGCAACTATGTTGTTACTTCTTTTGACAAACAAAAATTCTTTTGCGGGAATGTAAAACTCATCCTCTGGTATTTCAGAATAATTTTTCATAGGTAACACATTTAACTCACCGTCTTTTTCAATAATGAAACCACAAACTTCTCTGTTTGGTGATTTTTCGGATTCGAATTCTATTTGTCTTTTTATCATTTTAATAACTGTAATTTTCTGTTCCAGGAAATCCTCCGTAAGGTAAATTTTTATTTGCATTTATTCCACCCCAATCATCATTACCAAATCTCAATTTACATCCAAAAAGTTTTTTAGAACATGCGTCCTTTACCCACAAATCTGTTCTTTTATTAGGCGGTTCATTTGCTGTTGTTGTGTGGCCAGATTTACAAACATAGTAAACGGGGTGTTGTTGATAATAATTAGCAGTTAAACCTTGTCCAGAAAGTGCCCGATTACTATAAGTAAATACATAATCCCCTGTTGTGTATGTTCTGTTTTGACCTCCATCAGTTTGATTTCCGCTCCAAAGTCCTTTGGGTGTTAGAAGATTATCAACACTAGATTCTATTCGTTTTGAGTGGTTAGTTGTTGGCCCAGCATTTAAAATGTCCGTGTTAAAACCATAACTTGTTCCAGCCCCAGTTACGAATAGTTGATCATTCACCGTAGCTACAACTCTATCGTGGCTATCTTGCGAACTGTTATAACCATATCTGCATCCATAACCTCTATATATAAATGGACAATATCTTGATGATATTTTTCTTGATGGAATTTCTATATTCTCTAATTCTAAACTAGATACTAATTCAAATTCTACGGCTAACTTATTTTCACTAGTTTTTCTTGAAATAAAATATTTATCATCTGGCATTTTAGCATTTGGATTTGCTGTGCCAAAAGGGTTTGATCCACCGGGAAAATTAGCGTCATCTAAAAATTTAGCAAAAGTTCTTTTTCTGATTACTTTTGCGCCATTTAAATTATTATATTTTCTTAGTAAAGAGGAGACATAAAGTCCCGCATTTGATACTCTTATTTTTGGTCTAGGTAGTCTTTGGTCACCCAAAATCTCAAAACCCTCTGACTCTACGGGAATCGGCAAATATTCTTGTCCATTGAATATAATTTTGCCAGCGACACCATTTGTTCCACCATGAAAGTTAATTTGTGCTTGACTATCGTTCTGATAATCGTAGTATAAGGTATACAATTCAATTAAAGCCGTTGGCTCTACATCAAATATAGCTCTAGCGAAATCTTGATTTATGCCTTTTCCCATGTACTATATTACACTGAAAAATGAAAAAATACAAACAATTAAAAACTACTTCAATCAGACCCTATGAATCCAAAGATTTTAGGGAACTTTTTGTGATTTTTCTTAAATTTCAAAAAGAAGCCAAGATAGGAACTTATCATAATATATGCAAAGGTCATGGGGATACTTTTGTAGTAGCTTATTTAATAGAAGAATTAAAGACTTTATTAAAAAAGTGCAAACATAACTATGTAGCCATAGACGAGGACACTGGAAAAATTTGGGGTTTTGGTTGCGGCACTAATGATATAATGAATGGTTTTCTAGATGTAGAAAATTCAATAGAAATACAAATAGTTTTTAAAGACCCAGATTATATCTTTAATAGAATCATGAAACAAACTGTTTTATTAAACTTTAAAAAGGTTGCCAATGGTAGAAGAATTTTTGCCGCTTTGGGGCCAAGAGACAATTTTATGAAGTATTTGAGCTTCGTAAAGAGGATGTTTAACTTAAAAATCCACGGCAAAGATTCTTTTGGAAAAGTGTGGGTAGAATTTTTATAATAAAATATGGAACAAATATATTCAAAACTAGATAAAATATTAGAAAACTTCAAATATGATTTGGTGGAAAGATACGAGTTTTTCCCACATAAATACGACATTGAAGAAAAAACCTCAGAAAAAGCGTTGCTGGATATACAAAAAAACGGCAACTTAGACAAAGCTAATACCCTTAAACATAATGATAATAGGGTAATTTTAGATGATTCTATACTTTATTCAATTGATTTAAAGGGAATGTTGCACACAGAAACTGGAGTTAAAAGAGAGTATTCGGGTTTTTTTTGGTATCCTTGTGATGCATTTTGTGGCTGGCATACAAACAATAATGCCGAAGGAGAACGTATATATTTTGCTTGGGCGCCAGAGGATAACAAAAGTTTTTTTAGGTATCAAGACCCAGAAACAAAAGAAATCGTTACAGATTGGGATAAAAAAGGTTGGCAGTACAGAAAATTTAATGTTTCTAGGGATAAACCTTTTTGGCATTGTGTCGGCTCTAAAACCAACAGAATTAGCATAGGTTTAAGAGTTAAATGAATATAAAGGTTTGCGATTTTCAAGAAAGGTGGTTAGAAGATTTGGCTTATGAGTTTTATAAGTTTAATCGTAATAATCCAGTAAAAATGTTTAACGATGTTTCTGAGGTTAAAACTTTTAAATCAAAAGTAGATTATTTTAAAAATAAAGTGCGGTCAATGATTATCCGATGTGATTATAATTATTTAGCCATAGATCAAGCAAAAAACAAAATATATATGTTTTGTAATTTCGAAATAAAAGAAAATATTTGTACAAATTATTGGATATTAAAATCCGTAGATTATCCCTTAACTAAATATTTATTTAAGACTCATTTTAAGTTTTTAGACAAAATGAAACAAAAGGGATTTACAAAAGTCATGGCAAATATAGACAGAATTAATGGAAATCCATTATTAAAATTCTGTGAAAGATATTATGGTTCAAATGCACAACAAATAGAAGGAGAAGGCGAAAAGGTTGTATTTGATTTAGAAAAAAACACTAGATGGAAATATTACCTTGACAAATAAGAATATGCGTGTTAAAAAAGAAATAATGAGCAAATGGACAGAAAAACAAAAAGGAGCTTTGTGGAAGAAAAACACTGGTAAAGTTAAATATTTGTCTGGATATGTGGAAATAGAGGGTGTACAACACAAAGTTGTCATCTTTCCAAATAAATACAAAAAAGAAGCAAAACATCCCGAATTTATTATATACTCACCCTTCGAAAAATAGTGTAAAGACACTATATGGCAGAAAACCCCCATTTAATAGAAAAAGAGATTAAAGGCACTTTTGATACAGGATATCTAGCCACAGGGTTTGACGCTAGAATTGGCGCAATATTGGATGATTTCCCAATTACCCAAGAGTCCTTTACTTCGACTTTAAATAGTCAACATTTTTTAACTTTTCAAAAAGTTATCAGAGAATTAAATTTTAAGTTAGATTCTTATGGCTTAAATTCTTTTATTAAAGACCCATTAGGGGAAGGTTTTATACCAACTACACTTACTGGATTTTTCAGTGATGTATCTACGATTGGTAGTAATGATTTCCTACAATTAGAGGATGGGTCTTTCTTAGTGCAACAAAATTCCTCTAAATTAATAATAGTACCCGACAATTAAGTGTAATTAAATACAATGGCTGACAAAAAAATATCTGAATTAACTAAATTAAGCAGTAGCGACTTGGATCACAGGAATGATGTAATACCAATCGTCGATATAAGTTCAAACACAACCAAAAAAATAGCACCATCTGGCATGCCAATTAGTGGTTTTGCCGGAGCGGGTACAGCCGCAACTAAAAACGTCGGCATAAGCAACACAAACGTATTACAAGCTAATGACGCTGTTAGCGACGACGATTTTCTTAAAGTAGACGGCACAAGTGTTGAAGGTAGAAGTGTTGCTGAAGTAAAAAGTGACTTAAGTTTGGGCAATGTCCATTCCTTAAACACAGGAATAGGAAACAATAATGTGCTAGTATCTAGAGGCAACCTAGCAGATTTAGATTTTATTAGAGTTACTGGATCTCACCTATCGGGTAGGAGTTTTTCTGAAGTAAGAACTGATTTAGGTTTAGGTAATGGATACGCATTAAATACAGGTATTGCTAACACAAATATTCTTGTAGCTAACAACGCAGTTGCAGACAACGACTTTCTTAAAGTAGATGGAGTAAATATTGAAGGTAGAACTGCATCTGAACTTAAATCAGATTTAAGTTTAGATAATAACTCTTTAATTAAAATTACTGGAACTGATGTTGTCACAGAGTTTGGTGGTTATTCCGGACTGGGTCCGGGTCGTGGCACAATGCCTACCACCGCAGCTCTATCTAATTTTAATTCACCTTTATCAACCTCAAAGCAAATTAGAATTGTAACTCCAAATAGCACTGGGGTAATAGCTGGTTCTGGTGGAGTTGTGATAGGAAATGATAATACTTTTTTTACTAATGACGCTGATCAAACAACAGTGGGTACTCAGAACCGGGCTGTGGGGGGCCATGGCAGGTTATTTAGAAAAAACAACATAACCACATTGCAAATAGGTGATTTTACCACAAGTTCTTTTGGAAGAGGAGGAGAAGGTTATAAAGCCAATACAGAAACGGGTTCATATATTATAGGTAAAAGAATTACAATATCCGGTTATCCAGAGGCTAGTTTTAATAGAAGTGATTACATAGTATTAAATCAAACTGGCACTAAGGGCACAATAACTATGACTGGTTTTGGTCTAGCCGATAATACAGGTGTATTTCAATTAACATACCCTCCAAATAATACGTATAGTATTTTTGTTCATCGTGATGCTCCGTCTGTGATGATAGGACATAAAAATTTCGCTATAGGTAGCTGCAACACAGTAATAGGGCAAAATAATTCAGTAAGATTTAACAATGCAAATGTTTCACCACTAAGTTTCCGTAAGGATTTTTATAGTGATGTCAACAAAGTGCCCGGAATAATAATGATGGGTAGCGATAATACTTGTGCTGCAGCAAACTCAACCAGTTCTTACTATCATCATCACAATAAAAGAAACGCTACTGTTATCGGGCATAGTAATTATGTTTATGCTGGGCATTACGGGGCAGAAAGTGCGGGTCAGACTGTAATAGGAAGCAATAATAGAAGTTCTTCAAACGCTTCAAAACAATTCGAGACAATAATAGGATCTAAAAATAGAATGGGGCCTTTGAATAGTCCAGCCGGATACCCAGGGGGAGTGGTTGTTGGACATCTTAATAGAAAAAGTCAATACAGTTATTATCCTTTAATTTTCGGTTTTAATAACTACGCAGGCAATAGAGATATAATGATTGGCTATGACAATAAGCAAGTGGGGGCAGCGGGCGGATCCAGAAGTAATATCTTTGGAAAAGGTAATACAACAAACGGAGGATACGCAGGTAAATCTACAATAATTGGGCGTGATAATTTTAATTCAGCTTATAGTTCTTTCATATTTGGTCGAAATATAAAACTCGGTAGAGCATCAACACCAACTGGAAGTACTACTGCTGCCGATAACATTGTTGAAATTGGTTGGTGGCAGAGTAACACCTCTCCAAATGTAAGAATGAGAGGAAACGCAAGAGATAAATCAGTTAGCTTTACTCTAAGAAATAGTGCAACTCCCCCTAGAACCGGTGGAGCACATCCTGGATCAGAACCAAGTGGTACATTAGGAAAAGAAATGTTTGTTATCCAAAGAAACGCAGACGAAGTATCACTATTCTGTAACCAAGCCGGCACAGGAATCAAAAAAATAGTATTAGGAAACCTTAATCAATAAAATAATGAGCATAATAAATAAACAAATTACACCAACAGACGATCGCGCTGGAAGAAACGCTAATCAATGTATTATGACTGCGCAAAGTACTTATCAATATATGTTAAATATGTACGAAGAAATGACTAAATACGTTTGGTCTCATCAAAAATTAACTCCAGCAGAAGTCATTTCCGGATTAGGAACAGACGCCGGAGAGTATTTAAGTATAATTAAAGCACTAGAAACCGCATGTAATAATATTTTGGCAAACTCAGCTTCTTGCAATAAAGAGCAAGCGTACACCACAGCATCCGACGGTAGCGTAACTCTTGATTAAAATAGTTGATAAACTTTAATTTTGATTTATCATATTCAATATGGATAAATTAATTTTCAACGTCTCCATGCCTAGAAGTGGGTCTGAACTTATACAAGTAGTTTTACATCAGAACCCCAAAATTTATGGTTCAGCAACCTCACCGTTGTCTGAATATTTATTGGGCACTCGAACTGGTTTTGAAACTCCAGGAAGTCAGTCTCAAAATCAAGATTTAATGGAGAAGGGATATTTTTCTATGTGTGAAGTTATGCCTAAATATTTTTATAAAGGGGTAACTGATAGGCCGATAGTCGTAGACAAAAATAGGACTTGGTTGGGTTACACAGAGTTTGTCGGACAATGGAATTCAAATCCAAAATTTATTATGATGATAAGAGATTTACGCTCAATCGTATCTTCTTTTGAAAAAAGATTTAGAAACAATAGACATAGATTGCAAGGCCCCGATATGCCCTTAGAATTAAAAAATTTAACAACTGACGAAAGGGCAGATTACTGGTTAAATAATACCCCAATCGGAACTCAATTAAAATATTTAAAGGATATTTATGAAAAACGAATACAAGAAAAAATATTGTTTGTTAAATATGAAGATTTTTGCACAAATCCAAATCAAGAATTAAGAAGAATTTACGAATATATTGAAGAGCCATTTTTCCAACACAATTTTGATCAAATTATAAAAGAAGTTGAGGAAGACGATAGATTTTGGGGTATGTACGGCGATCATAAAGTAAAAGAAAAGCTTGAAAAACCAAACTTATATGGCTGGAAAGATATTTTACCACAGGGAACTTGCGATGGCATTAGAAAAGAGTACAATTGGTATTTCCAAACTTTTGAATATTAAGTGTAAATAATGCTATATAAGTTATGAAAGGTTACCTAAAAGTTGTTGGCACCAACGATGGTTGCAAACGTTTAATGGATGCTTCTGGTTTGTCTGAAATTAATTACAAGTTTCACAAAAACTATGAGTTAAAATTTAAAAACGAAATTTTCTTTTTAGAAATTTTGGAGTTTATTATATGTGATACATTTATTGAATATTCGGGTTGGATAGGTGATAAAAATCACAAGTATGGCAGGATAGCTTTTCAATTTGAACCAAATAATGAAGGTTAGAGTATATAGAAATTTGAATAAAGACTGTCTTTCCGTACAAGAAAAAACAGAAAAAGGTTGGCGTGTTAAAAGATGGGTTGACTCAATCCCACTTAAAAATGTAACTTTCAAAGTATACGAAAGTGGGAGAAATAAAGTTCTTAAAGATAAAAGAAAAAATGTTCACGCCTATATCGAAGGAGAAGATACTACACAAAGTTTTCAATATAATAGAATCGTGTCTTATAATCCGTATAAATACAATCACTTTTACGATGTTGTGACCCAATCTCCCGTTGCAAAACAAAATTTTGCGTTTGTTACAACCAAAGGTATCTTTATTTGAAAATTCCCAAATAATCTTATTATAGTGTAAATGAAATATATAAGATGTTTGGACTTATCACGATGTTATTATCTACATTGGGGGCGACTGGGATGGGCAGTATGCTTAAGATTCTTGGTGGCGCTTTTCAAGGCATATCCGAAGCCAAAGCCGCAAAAGAACGCCGTGAACTTGTTAGAGACATGCAAATCCGTGGTATGGACATTGAATTTCAAAAAATGCTCATTGGTGAAACGGATAAAGACACTGGGATGTTTACTAGGGCTACTCGTAGGCTTATTGCTTTTATGGGGATGCTCAACTTTGCAATCATCTCAATACTCTGCACCCTCTTCCCTGGAGTCACTCTCGTTACCTTCACACCCCCCGAAAATAAAGAACCCACCGAAATCCTCTGGGGGCTCATTACTTTCCCGAGTGGAGCAGATATTACCACCAGTATTACAACGGGACACATCTCTCTTGTTGCAATCACCACTTTGGGAGCAATCATCGGATTCTATTTTACTCCAGCAGGTCGAAGAGGATAAATAATGTGTAAATAATAGTGAGCAAAAACGCTCGCTAATTTAAAAATTTGCAAATAAACACATTATGGTAGGAGACATCTTAAACTTTATCGAACAAATTGGCATACCAATTGCAAGTGCATTAGCAGTTGGGTGGTTTCTTTTCATAATACTTAAATTTCTTTTAGCTCAAGTAACGGACAGAATATCTGGAATCTCTAATTCCCTTACATCACTCGAAAATAAAGTAGATGTAATGAACAATGACATTGTAAAAATTGATACTCAGTTCTCTTGTGCGTTTGGCGTAGAACCAAACTTAAATAGAATTGTTGCTAGTGAGGGCAAAGAAGATTGTAGAGATGATTAAAAAAAATAAAGATAATGTAGTGCTTATTTT
>MDTB01063974.1_pt1 | contig 13269 bp, 13 predicted proteins | sample 811161 | NCBI WGS metagenome assembly MDTB01 (sample SAMN05326650, study PRJNA326480) | marine metagenome | isolation source: seawater | place: Mediterranean Sea | collected 2009 | reverse complement strand
TATTTTGAATAAATATTATTTTTTTTTGATTGTTTAAATTAAAAAGAATTCTGTAAAAAGAGTTAAAGATTTCAGTTACCTTTGTTTTGAAAATTCAAACTCTAATGTTTCTTTAATAGCATCTTCTAATGAATAACTTGCTACAAATTTTGTTGAGTTAATCGATGTATCAAATTGAGTATCTGAGCAGAATTTTTTTATCCTTATAGATGAAATTGGAATATTTCTATTAAGAATAAAACCTACAAAGTCTGCAATATATCCTAAAATGATTGCAAGAAAATAAGGTATCTTTAAGTTTATAGTGCTTCTTACTTTTAGTATTTTTTGGGTAATTCCAACTAATTCATTCATATTCATATCTGGTTTATCAACGTAATTAAATATATACAAGCCGTTGGATATATTTAAAGAATAATAAATAAACTCTGAAACATTCTCAACATAAGCTATGGATTTAATATTCTTTCCTGAGCCTATCATCGTAAACATTCCAGATTCTATTTGTTTAAATAGGTTAAAAATATTTCCCCTGTTATTTTTTCCAAAAATAGCTGTAGGTCTTATTATGATCAGCCTTCTAGATATTGGATCTTCATTAAACCAATCTAAATATATTTTTTCTGCTTGGGCTTTTGATCTTCCATAATGATTGAAAGGATTTATTGGAGCACTTTCACCAGAATTTTTTTCTGCAAAACCATATACAGCTACTGAGCTTGTAAAAATTATAGTTTTTATATTTTTTTTATTTGCAATTGAGCAAAGATTTTTTGCCCCCTCTACATTCACTTCATAATATTTTTGCACAGGTTTAACATCATCTCGATGCTCTGCAGCTAAATTTAGAATAATATCGCCACTCAATTTCGAAAGCTCTTCTTCTTTTGATACATCGAACCTTTTAAAATTAGATTTGAAATTTCTTGGTTCATTTACGTCAAGTATTTCAAAATCTTTATTTTGTTTTGAGTAAATATCTAGAAAAGATTGTCCTAAAAAACCTGAACCGCCTACAACTGAAAGTTTACTCATTCTAATCAAGCGAAATAATTAAATTATTAATGTCATCTGAAATTAGACTCATGCCATAGTCACTAAGATGATCGTCATCATAATAATAACTTCCATTTTGATCGCCCATTAAACACTTTGTAGAACAAAAAGATGGACTAAAATCAATTAAATTGAAACTTTCATATGAGATATCTGAGAATGAATTATTAGCAAAATAATTTATTTCGCTATTCTTTTCCTTGGTTATAGAGTACTTTTCTATGAGCTCAGGAAAATTTGATTCATTAATTTTTCTATAAAAAAGATCTTTTGGATTAATTCTCTGCTGAGGATATTGCTTGATAATAATTACTTTAACTCCAATATTTTTATATGCTTCTATGGTTCTCTCTAGGCCTTGATTAAATGCTTTCTTTGACGATTCTAATTCTTTCTGAGCAAAAGTATCTGTTCTCAAAAATCTTATATCCTGCTGTTTAAAATCACCATGAGTATAGTAAGACCATCTTGCAACAAGAATTAAATTTTTTATTTTATTGATCTTAATAAAATTTAAAACTCTCTCATTCAGCTTTTCGCAATTAAAAGGACCATTCGGTGGATCAAAAGAATTCACACCTAACAAAGGTGGGCAACCACTAGTTCCAGCAAAAAAACCTTTTTTATTATTTTTTGTTGCTAATTTATTTACTATATTGATGTAAGTGTTTGCATGACTATCTCCAAATAGAACAAAATCATAATTAGTTTCTGAATTTGTATCGCCTAAATCACAGCCCCATTCCAAGGATGAATGAGCAAAATGAATAGCAAAACACTCCTCATTATCATCCCTAGTCATAGTTTCTACTAAATCTTCATCTAGGTCATATCTTTCATAAAAGCCATTATTTTTGATTACTAATGAAGAAATTAATACAAAAAAACATGTCATGCCTAGGATCGAAAGTGTTAAAAATTTAATGGATATTTTATCTCTGTTTCTAAATGGGCTTTCAAAAAATCTCCAGCTAAGGTAGGAGAATACAATTGCTAAGAGCATCAAAAGGTAATAATGAGCTTCATTTATTGAATCAAAAGTATAAATTCTGGCATATGCAAAAATTGGCTGATGAAATAAATAGAGGCTATAACTGATCAGACCGAAAAAAACTAAGGGTTTTACTGATAAAAATCTTCCAATATAAGATTCTTTGTTGGTAAAAAGTATTAATAGCGAAGTTCCAATAACAGGAAATAAAGTCCAAAAACTAGGAAAAGGAGTTTTATCGTTAAAAAAGATAATTGAGTAAACGATAAGCGAAATACCAATAAGAGAGAATAAGTCATTGAGCAAGTTACTATGAAAAACTTTCTTTTTTGGATTTGAGAAAAAATAAAAAGCTAAAATTGAACCACACAATAATTCCCATCCTCTTGTTGGAAGTAAATAGAAATTAGCTGAAGGAAATTTTGATGAAGCTATTTGAGCTAGCCCTAAACTCAAAAATGTAATTAGCAAAATAAATAAAAGCGAAGTATTTAATTTGAATCTCAAAATGATTAGCAAGAACAGAGGAAATAAAACATAAAATTGCTCTTCGACAGCTAAGCTCCAAGTATGTAATAAAGGTTTTAGCTCTGAAGGCGATGCAAAGTAACCTGCTTCTCTCCAAAAGAAAATATTTGATGAAAAAAATGTGGTTGCCATAACACTCCATGAGAAATTTGTTAGCTCTATTGGAAGCATCAATAAGAAAGCAAAAGGAATAGACAATAAAATAATTAAAAAAAGCGCTGGTAATATTCTTCTAGCCCTTCTTTCATAAAAATTTAATAAGGAAAATTCATTATTTGATATATCCGATAAGATTAGAGAGGTAATTAGATATCCACTTATCACTAAAAAGATATCTACTCCTACATATCCACCTGAAGCATAACTAAAGCCTGCATGAAAAAAAATCACCGGCAATATAGCTATTGCTCTTAAACCATCTATTTCTTTTCTATAAATCAATTAAACACTAAGTAAAATTCATTAATCGCATCAGTTTAGACAAAAATTATTTTGTTTAAATTTACGAGAATATTTTTTTATTTCCTGCATAGATCACTTCAAATAATACCTATGTTTAGGTATCTTTAAAAACACTGAAAAACGATCAAAATCTTTTCATGATTATTTAGTGATAAATTGTGACAATTTATAAATGAATTTCTTCAATAAAAAAAAAGGACCTACTTTAAATCCATTCTTCTCAAGAGAAAATAAAATTTCTTTGTTTCCTGAGATAATATTTTTCAGATTCTTAGTAGTCTGCCCTCCATATCGCATTTTTACTTTGTAGCCCTTTATATATAAATTATTTTCAGGAAATTTTTTTAAAAATCTAATCATCAGATCATAGTCAGCAGCAAATCTTAAAGACTCGTCAAAGCCTCCATAGTATTCAAACAATTCTTTTCTTGCATAAAAGGTAGGATGTGGAGGTATCCAACCAAAATTTAATTTCTCAAAAGAGAACTCAGATGATATCCAAGATCTTATTTTTTTTTTATTTTCTCTTTTAATAAATTGCAAATCTCCAAAAATTATTTTTAATGAAGGAGAAATGAATCCATCTGCATACTCCTTGATGACATCATTGCTATAAAAATAATCATCTGAATTTAGGAAACCGATTATTTCTCCGCTGGCTAAGTTTATCCCTTTATTCATTGCATGATATATGCCTGAGTCTTTTTCACTCACCACCACAAGATTGTTTTTAAAGCTATTCAGTATTTCTAAGGTTTCGTCTGTAGAACCTCCATCAATGATGATGTGTTCGATATCTTCATAAGTTTGATTTTTAACTGATTCTAGGTTGTCCCTTAAAGTTTCCGCACTATTTAAGCAAACTGTGATCACAGATATTTTCACAGAAAAACAGTCTTTTTAAGTTTATTAAATCTCACATCATATAATTGTGGGATCAAAAAAGAGATACTATTTTCTTCCTTATTTCCTACATCATATTGAAAAGTATATATCTTACTTTTTGGAAATAATTCTTTGCGAAAATTATCCATAACAGAACAAACATCATCTCTCTGTGTATCATCAAAAATTAGAATTGTTCCTTCATTACAAATAGATTTTATAAAGTCTATGCCATTTTTTGAATTTCTATCACCCTTATTAAAAGCTCCGCCTGGTCCATCAATTAGGATAAAGTCATATGATGAAAGAGAGATTTTTTTTAATTTATTTATGTCGTACCAGTCATATTTAATGGCAATATGCTCTACAACATCTGCTTTCAGATTTGCAATTTCTAATCCTTTTTTTACCATCTTAGAAAAAGCTAAATTTTGTTCAATTGATAAAAATTTTTTATTTTCCTTTTCAGAAAATTCAGCAAGAAAGCTTGTGCTTCTTCCTGATCCAAATTCTATAAGTTTGTTTGGTTGGAACTCATTTAAAATATTTTGTATAAGTAACCAAATTTTAAATGATTTTGTAGGCCATTGCGTTGCCCCACTACGGTGAGAAATAAATTTAATAACTCTCTTTATAAATTTAAGCATCACGAAAGATACAATTACATTATTTAATGCAAAGCAATCCTTCAAATGGTCCAAACTTTAATATTGATTGGAAATCAGAAAAACCTGCTTCTTTCAATAAATCTATGTTTCCATTAGTTGAAAAAGGTTCAAGAACTCCTCTTAAAGACATATATTTTTCATAAATATTTTCAGAACTATATCCTTGTCTTTCTTTATATTTGAAGTAAGCATTAGTTAATATATCTTGAAACCTAGCATCTGAACCTCTTGTTTTTTCAAACCAAAAAAAAGCTCCTCCCCAATGCAAAGTATCAAATATTTTGCGAAGATATTTCATACGTATCTGGGGTCGAATAAACTGGATAGTGTAATAAGATATAAAAATATCCACAGACTCATTGTCTAATTTTAATTTTACAAAATCTTGTTGATTAAATTTTATCTTCTTATCCAATGAGTTTCTTTTTGCCTCATTAATCATTTCTTTTGAGATATCAATGCCCACTAAATCTAACTCATAATCTAAGAAATTATTTCTAATTTTCTGTACTAGAGTTCCAGTAGAGCAACCAATGTCAATAATTTTAGTCCTCTCGTTAAAAAAATTAGGTAACATATCCATAATTATTTCATGACCTTCATCATATAAAGGAACAGATTTACTCACATGTTCATTGAAATTTTTTGCAACATTTTTATCTTTAAATGTCCAAGATGATTTTAATGAAATATTGTCACCAGTTTTCCTATTTTTTCTCTCCATGAACAGTATTATAGAGGTTTTAGAATAGTATGGTTTGGAAAATATTTTGATTGGAAGAATAAAAAAAAATCTTGAGGAGCTTTTAATAAAAAAAAATTTCGAGCTTTTATTTCTTAAGTTTTTTGGCTATATCTCTTCAATAGTCTTAACTATCATCTTAGTAAGATATTTGTCTCCCAGTGCTTTAGGGGCTTTTTATTACATAATGGCTATATCTGGAATTTTAACATACGTATTTGGCCTAGGAATTTCAGGTGCAATTATTCCCCTAATGTCAGAAGGTAAATTTTTACACAATGAAATTTGGACTGTCATGCTATATGCTGGAGCGATTATTGGAATTTTATTATTTTCAATTTTATATTTCTCTAACTATGCATTAAACATTTTCTCAACAAGGATAGAGCTCTTTTTATGGTACTCATCCATGATAGCCCCATTAAAAATTATTCAGTTAAATTTTTATAATTATTTTCTTTCAAGAGGTAAGCTTTTATTGGCATTGATTTTAAACGAGGGTAATGGAAGAAATTTTATTATGCTTTTTTTTATTGGAATTTCTTTTCAAATTGGAAATGAAATTAATTTAAATACTATACTTAAGATATTTATATTATCTAATTTAATAATAGTCATTATTGGTCTTATATTTTCTTTCAATTTCTCTCGCCTTATAAATATAGAGTGTCTTAAAAATTATTCTTTGCTCAGTATCAGGTTTTACCCTTCCTTAGTAACTTTAAATTCCACAAGTAATTTATTTGATATTTTTATAAACAACTTATTTGGTCCTATTTCTTTAGCAGCTTTTTCATTGGCAAAACGATTGACCTCCCCGCTGTTATTTTTTTCAGAAATTATTGGAATGTATTTTATAAGAGTTGCAAATCTATTTTTTAAAAGAGAAAATGAAAAAGTAATTGGACTGCATAATAAATGTGTTTTTTATTCATTTGTTCTCACCATATTTCTTACTCTCTGTTACATTCCGCTTCTATTTACTTTTATTGCTGATTATTTAAATTTTAATAGTTTTGAAAATGTTGAAGAAATTTTGATTATTTGCCTTTTAGGAACGCTTATTCAGTCAATTTTTATCTTCTCAAAAAGTTTTTTGAGAGTGACTGCAAAATATATGCAAACAACTATTTTAGATTTAGGTGTAATAATTACTGGATCAATAATTTTCTATCTTCTTTACATTTTTCAAATTGACCAACCAATTTTTGGTCCATTATCAATAATAACTATAATCTCGCTTAAAAGTATTTTTGCTTATTTAATTTTTAAAAGAATAGTTTATTAATCTAGTAACTGGTTTATTGATTCTTTGAACCATTTTGTATCTGTCAAAGGTAAGAATTTCTTAGAACCCTCTGAGAGTTGAGAGGAAAGTTTTAAGTTATCAGTAAGTTCGTTTAAGGCGTGCACCCATCCATTGTGATTATCAGATTCAAGAATAATTCCATTAACAAATTGTCTTACCAAGACTTTTCTGGCAATTACATTTTCTGAAACCACTAGAGGGGTGTTAGTTGCAACAGCTTCGTTTACAACATTTCCCCATTCTTCGTATTTACTTGGGATAAGGAGAGCTCTTGATTTATATAATTCGCTTGTTATGGCCTTGTCATCAAGTGCGCCCAAAAAAATATTTTTATCTAGTCCGATATCAAGGGCATAATTCACATACGGTGAGTCTTCTGAAAAGTGTCCAATTAGTTTCAGATCCAAAGCATTTGAATTTGTTTCAATGTATTCTTTATACACATCGAGAAGAAAATTTATATTTTTCTTTTCAGAAAGGCGCCCCACGTATAAAAATTGGTTTCTGGGCGGGCTCTCATTAGAAGCATTAAATCTAGAAATTGCTATTGTATTGAATCCACCCGGTAGTACTTTTCGTTTATTGAAGCCCAGGAATCTTAAATAACCTGCTGATGAGGGTGAAGAACACATTGCTCCAGAGTAAATTGACAGTAATAAAAATTTTATAAATTCTTTGAAAAGAGATCTATCTCTATCTGAGTAATTTGTATTGAATAAAATATAGATTTTCTTACCTAATATTCTTTTCAGAATGACAGAAAAAAATATGAAAGGATTGTAAGGTTTTAAATTTCCGCCTAAACCTATAATTATTATTTTTCCAGGAGAAAATAAAATACTTTTAATAAGGGCGATACCTTCTTGAAGAGAATTTAAATCTTCGTAACATAAGTTTTTATTATGTATTCTTATTTTTGTGGATTCAATATTTCTGAGAGAGTAAAAATGAGTTTTTTGGATTTCAATGTAATCTTTTTCAAATTGAGAAATACTATTGCATACAAAAGTTTTATTCAAAGAATTAAATCTATCAAGATGATATGGCATCAAAGAAGAAACTATGAAATTAATATCAACGCTCATATTTGAAAATTTTATTTTGTAGCAACTGCGTATATTGATTCATAATCTCTTTCAATTAGGTCAATATCATTATCAAAATCTCTAATTTTTGCTTCTTTAAATCCTATGATTCCTAAAATGTTTAGTAAACTTTCTGTATCCCACATATGTTTATGCTCTCCGCCCATATAAGCTATGTAATTTATTTGATCGATATAAGAGTTGGTAAAAGTTTTACCCTCAGTATAGGAATCTTCATTGGTTCTGAAATTTTTTTTCTCTACGTATGCCTTTATATATAAACTTGCATCAGGAACACAAACGGAAAAAATTCCTTTTGGCTTAAGCACGCGTTTGCATTCTTTTAGGAAAGTCACAATTTCTATAAAGCTGAGGTGTTCTAAAAAATGAGAAGAATAAATTTTATCTACTGTGCCACTGTTAAGGGGAATACCGTAGGATAAATCGTAATTTATGTCTGCGCCAAATATATCTACGGTTGTCCACTCGCCTTGACCTCTTTTTCTTCCTGAGCCTAATTCAAGAAAAATATTTTTAGATTTTGATAATTTTTTGAATTTGTAATAGCCGAAAATAGAGACACATTTAGAGTATATTTTTTTTGAAATATCAAAAATCCCCATCTTCTTCAAAAAAAATTTCATAATTTAGAACCACTCAGTTGATTTATCTATTAAATTTTTTATTCTTTTTTTATAGTATGGATAAGAAAATTCTTGGTCAGCAAAACTATATGTACTCATCATAATATTTTTTGTCGTATTTATATCTTTTGTCATATCTATAATAGCTTCTGCAACCTTTTCTGTAGAAACCTCTTCCAATAATATTCCTCTATCATCTTTAAGAAGATCTTTTATCTCTCCTATATTAGAAGAAATACATGCACAACCAAACTTCATAGCCTCTATTAATGACAGAGGCAATGCTTCAGTCTTGTAGTAGGTTGGCAAAACAAAGATATGAGTTGCTTTTAATCTTTTACCTTTTTCTTGCCCAAAGATAGGACCTAGATTTTCAATAAAGTCTTTATCTTTAGAATAAGCTATAGCTTTAGATACTCTTTCTGATTGATATCCAATTGTTGCACCAGCAAACCAAGCTTTTATATCAAGATTATACTTTTCTTTTAAATCTACAACCGCTTCAATAAACTCAGATATTCCTTTCTCTTCGATAAAATTAGATAAATATCCAACTACAATTTCACCATTGAAATTATGAATTTTTTCCCTAACATCTTTTTCTTTAAATGGAATTTCATTTCTAGAAAATCCAGAAATAATTTCGAAGTTAAACCGGCCTTTTGAATAACATTTTGATGAATTTTTTATTTGTAAATTCTCATAGATGCTCTCAACTTGCTTTTTCATATTATTGCCGAGAAAAACCCAACAACTAATATTTGAAAAAAATCTTTTAAGGAGTAGCCTCTCAAATTTATTTGTTTTATCAAAAAAATAGCTATATCAGATCCAACTAAATGACATATAAATTTGGTTTTAAAAATGCTATTTATAAAATATATTGGAAAATCTCTAAGCCAGAAACTTAATTTGCTTCTATGGATAACAAGATAAAAAAAAGTCTCTCTTTTGAATAAAAATAAAGAAAATATTATTCCTAATATTTGCCAAAAATAAATGAATGAATCAAAAAAAAAGTTAAACCCTTTTCTAGGGAGTTTTATTTCAGTAATATCAAAATCATCTTTCAGAGAATCTTTAACTGCAAGTAAAGTTTGCATTTGGCCTGTGATTGTTCCTTTATATATTCCACAGAGATAAATTTTCATTTTCTTAAAATAGAAATTAATTAAACCAATCTGGATTTTGATCGTACCATTTAATTACTTCAGGCAAATCTTTAATTAAAGATCTAGTGGGCTTCCATCCCAAATTTCTCAGCTTGATATCATTTACAGCATACCTTGAATCATTGAATGGTCTATCTTGAACGAATTCTATATTTTCTAGATTTCCATTATTTCTTATTAAATTATTAATAAGCTTTGCTACCTCAAGATTTGAGAGCTCTAAATCAGAAGCTATATTATAAATTTCACCCGAGAGAGCCTTTTTACATATAACTTCTAAGGCACTGGCAAAATCCAGAGCTGATAAATAATGCCTTTTATTCGCACCATCTCCTTGAATCTGTAAATTACTATTATTTAATGCCCTGGAAATGAATTTAGGAATAATTTTTTCTGGAAATTGTCTTATTCCATAAATGTTATTTGCGCGAACAATGGTTACTGGTAAGTCAAATGAAGTGTGGTAACTTTTTACAATCATTTCAGCGGCTGCTTTTGAAGCAGAATAAGGATTAGTTGGGTTTAGAGAGTCAGATTCCGTGAATTCAGAATCAATATTTTCGCCATATACTTCATCGGTACTAACATGAATTATCTTTTTTACTTTACTTCTTTTCGCTGCTTCCATCAAAGAGTGAGTTCCCAAACAATTAGTTTTAGAAAATATCATTGACTCTTCAAATGAATTATCAACGTGACTTTCAGCTGCTAAATGAAGAAGTAAATCAATATCTTGGGTGCTATCTAGACATAGATCTAAATCACAAATATCGCCAATGATAAGTTTATGATTTTCATTTTTATTTACAGAAGGAATATTCTTCAAATTCGCAGCATAAGTTAACTTGTCAAGAATCCGAATTTCTGTATCTGGAAAGATTTTAGAAAAATGATCGAAAACATGAGAGCCAATAAATCCTGCACCCCCGGTAATCAATATTTTATTTATTTTCATTATAAATTCTATGAGGACCAGATTCTGAGAAATAATTTTGATTTTGATAGTTTTTATAAAAATATATTGCAAATATAAATGCTATGAGAGGAAATGATGGAGGTATAGAAGTATTTAGTAAGATAAAAAGTAAAGAAGTTTCCATAAACCTACCATATGTACCATCCTGAATCTTTATAAAAATATACCCCATTATAATTAAGCCTAAAAAACCAAACTCATAAATATAAAGTCCAAAAAATGACATGATTGAGCCACCTGTACCATACCAAAAAATGCCATCCCAATAATTAGTTAAATAAGCAAATGTTTCTGGCCATTTATGAAATCCAACAGGAAGCAGATCATTCAGCAACGCGCCTTGAAGAGGGAATAAAACATGTGAAATTCTATCATTTATGCTTTCGTCTAGAATCACTAATTCTAATATTTGGGGATTTTCAATCACAAGATTTGCAAGTCTCACAAATCTGGTATCAGGAAAGAAAAATATCGTAAAAGTTACCGTTAGAATAGTTAATAAAGCACCTAGCATTATAAAAGTTACATTCATTCTATGAATTAAAAAAGGAATTGTTATAACTAAGAATAAAAGAACCATCGTAGATCTTGTAAGCAGAATAATGGTGATCAAATTTAATAGAAGTATTAATGTTATCTTTCTTGGTGGTTTGAAATCATAAATAATAAAATAAATAAATGAGATAAAGTATAAAAAAATGCCAAAGAAGGTAGGCTCAGGAGTTAAGCCAGTCACACCTCTAACTAACAATGCGTCAGACGAAAAAGATTGATCTCTTGATGCAACAATTGAAGATACAACTGCTGGATCTATAAAAGCCTGAAGAATTCCAACAATTACATAGACTACGTTTATTGAAAGAAAAATATTTATAGGAAATTTTTTTTCATTTAAAAAAAATAATAGCCCTATAAAGCAAACAGCAAATCCCATGTATGAGAGAATTCCTCTAATTGCTATAAATCCTTTGATACCATCTGTTGTAAGATCTGATAAGAAAAACCATGTGAAGAATCCCAAAATTGGAATGATGATCGGATATAGAAATAAAACTGGGACTTTTTTATGTATAGAAAATATCAGAAAAATTAAACCGAAAAGAAGAGGCCATACTTGAGAATCCCTAGAATTCAAACCAAAGTTCACCCAAGGAAGAAGTGAAAAAATAATGAATAGACTTGCAAATATATCTCTTAGCTGAAAATTCAAATAATTTTTAATTTTCATTGTTTAAAAGAATTTTTTTGGAGTTTTTTTACTAATGAATTCGGCAAAAAAAATTTCATAAAAATTTTACTTATTTCAACTAATATTTTGTTGAAATAAAAAAAACCTTTTAAAAAACTTGGATCATCTAACATTACTACTTTCATATTTCCGTATATTGAACTTATTCGTTTTTTATCAGAGACTCCTCCGGCTTCAAATATTGAAATGAATTTATTAAGAATCTTTATGTTCGCATTTCTTTTTATAGAGTTATAAAAAAACTCAAAGTCACCACCAATTTTATTATCTATATTATAAAGATTTTCCAATTGGAACTTTCTATCAATAAATACTGATTGATGTATAAATCTTGCTCCCTTCCATATGCTATCTAAGGACTGAACTTTGAACTCCTTTCTGAAGTCACCATAATCTATAATCGTGTCTCCTATCATCAAATCAATATCAGAAGAATGATTTTCCTTAAAAATAGTCGATAATATATTTTTATTAAAGTAACAATCACCAGCATTCATAAAATTAAGCCATTGACCGCTCGCGTTCAAGACGCCTTTATTCATAGCGTCATAGATTCCTTGATCTTTTTCAGATATGAAGATGTCAATATCATTTGAATATTCCTCAATTATCTCGAGGGTACCATCAGTAGATTCACCATCTATTACAATTAATTCTTTAGCCAAAAAGTCTTGATTGCTTATATTTTCTAGAGTTTTCCTGAGATCTTCTTTTCTATTATAGACAATCGTTATAATCGAAATTCTAGGTTCAGACACTTTTTTTAGAATCTAACTTTAGGATAATTCTTTTCATACCATTCGTAGGTATCTTTTAGACCATTTTCTAGATCTATTTTATGCCTCCATCCTAGAGCATTTATTTTTGATACGTCCAATACTTTTGTCATGGTTCCATCTGGTCTAGTTTCATCATAAACAATATTTCCTTTAAATTTGGTCACTGAAATTAATTCATCAATTAAATTATTTATAGAAATTTCTTGACCTGTTCCAACATTTATATGGGACATTGAAGGATCTGTAGATTTCATATAATCATTTTTTGAAAGATTCATTATAAAAAAACATGCTTCCGCTAGGTCATCTACATGAAGAAATTCCCTTCTTGGCTTTCCAGTACCCCAAACTTCAACTGATTTAAAATTGTTTCTTTTTGCATCATGAAATTTGTTTATTAGCGCAGGTATTACATGCCCATTTTCTAAATTAAAATTATCATATGGACCATAAAGATTTGTTGGCATTATACTTCTGAAGTCTGTATTGAATTGTATGTTGAATGCCTCTGACAATTTTATTCCAGCAATCTTCGCAAGCGCATACCACTCGTTGGTTATTTCCAATTTACCAGAAAGTAATTGATCTTCCTTTATTGGGCTTTCAGTAAATTTTGGATAGATGCAAGATGAACCTAAGAATAGGACTTGTTCAACATCATTTTCATAAGCCTGAGAAAGAATATTAGATTGAATGTAAAGATTATTTATCAGGAAATCGACT
>MDTB01133482.1_pt1 | contig 13270 bp, 14 predicted proteins | sample 811161 | NCBI WGS metagenome assembly MDTB01 (sample SAMN05326650, study PRJNA326480) | marine metagenome | isolation source: seawater | place: Mediterranean Sea | collected 2009 | reverse complement strand
CCTCGATCAGCTGCCGCCAAATGATCTGGTTCACTGATCGCGTTTTCTTATGGCTGTGAGGCGTGTAACTCACTGATCGGCATTGCATCCCGTCCTGAGGGGCGAAGGGACTTGGTTTATGCGCAGGTCGGGTTGAATGAAATCTAAGGCTGCCTCGCCTACAGCTACGGACGTGTTTGGCGTCGCCTGGAAATGCGTGCTGATGGCTAATAGGAAGAACTGGATGCCTGGAACTCCCCATCCGCTTTTGATCTGATGCGGAAGTGGTCAATGGAATATCTTCTATTGTAATAATACAGTCTTATAGATTTGCGATATTTCTCCAACCTGTGTACCTGGAAATAAACGTGCCCCTTAAAAATGTTCTTCTCACCTTCGCCGTTCTTGCCCCGATTGCTAGCGGCTTTAACGTCGCTATGGCTGCCGATATTGCCTCTGGGCTGAAATTGACGGACGAGTATACCCTCGTTGGCGACAAAAATTTTCTTGCCGATTTTCAGCCCAAGAACCGTGACGGGACGATAAATGTTATCGTCGAAATTCCAACCGGCTCAGTTGCGAAATGGGAAGTCTCGAAAGAAGACGGAAGCATTAAATGGGAATTTAAGAACGGGAAACCCAGAGAAGTAAAATTTCTGGGCTATCCGGGGAATTATGGCATGATTCCACGGACCTTGCTCTCGAAAGAAGGTGGCGGTGATGGCGATCCACTCGATGTAATCGTCATCGGAAAGGCCGTCCCCAGAGGATCAGTCGTCAAGGCTCATATAATTGGCGTTCTCAAACTGCTGGACGGCGGTGAGGTTGACGACAAGATTCTGGCAGTGTCAGACAGCTCTGCGATGTCAGCTGCGCGTTCACCATCGGATTTGAGCAGCAAGTTTCCTGGCGTGCTGCCGATCATTGAAACTTGGTTTGAAAGCTACAAAGGTTCGGGAGAGATAGAGAGCAACGGCTTTGCAGGTCCTGAAGAGGCTCGAAAGGTCATTGATGCAGCAATCAGCGCTTACCGTTCCTGACCACCGGAAACCTTAATGACAGGTTCTGGCTAATCTGAGAAGTGGAACCAGGGCCATTCCGATGTCCGGAAAGTGATCAGAAAGCGGACGTAACACTATCAGCTCTGCCACTTCCGCTTAGGAGCGAAAGCGGACGTTATAGAATTGGCGATACGCCGATCAATGTCGTTCGATGTCTGCTGCCGAACCCATAAATTAACCTTAATTATTGTTTAAGGTATCTACGGTTAGACTTTGGATGGATTTGGGGGGGATTCATTGACCGTCACGTATTCAACTGTCGACGCGTATACAAATTGGAGACAAGTTGATGAGAGCTTGTCACTTCAATCAACCCACCTTATCGAGTTGTTGAGGCTTTGGGAGAGCAAAATTAGGAATCAGAGACTTCCAAAGCGGGATGACTTTGAAGCGGTAGAACTCATGAAATTTGGCGGTCGTATCGTACTCATCGACGTAGAAAGACAGCCTCTAAGATTTGGCTATCGATTGATTGGCTCCCATGTCACAAACGCCCTCGGCAGGGATTCGACGGGAGAATATTTGGACCAAATTTATGATCCAGAATTCTATGAGAGAGCTATCGGAACTTTTAAAACAAACATTGATAAGCGAATTCCGCTACGCGCGTATGGGAATATGGTACACGCATTCAAACCGTATCTCCGATTCGAAACGATCGATATCCCATTGGCGGACGACGGAGAAACCGTGAACATGATTCTTAAAGGTTCGGAATTCAGTCGCTGAGTTTTAAAAATTGTAGGTATCAAATCAAAGATGGGCCATGGGATGATGGCAGCTTTCGCTCCTGAACGGAAGTTGTAGGTGCGAGGGTCCGATGCCCGCTTTGTGATCCTACCCAGATACTTAGGGTTGCTCGGTATTACTTTGCGGCGTGGTTCTGGCTATGGCCTTCCAGCCAGTTTGAGATTTCTGTAGCAGAAGCACCGCAATACTCGATCTGATCTTCCGCAACGTCGATTGAGAAAGCATGGTCGATCGGCCGCGCCGACTTTGAGCCAGGTTTCCAATACCAAACCCATGCAACCTTGCCCTGTTCGTCAGGCTCGGCAATTAAAGTTAATCGCATGAGCGTCACGCATTGTAGAATTGTTACAATTACGTTTCATCTAATTGTTTTGGTCATGATGGTCAAGAGCGATCACCGTCGGCGGCGCTGTCAGACCAAATTGGCTTGAGGCGGCGAGGGTCGATCCGTAGCGTTGGCGGATGAGAAATCCGTTTCGTTATTTCAACAGTTCGTCGGAGGTGATCCGGCAGACGGTGTTGCTGTACGTTCGCTATCCTTTGTCGTTGCGTGAGGTCGAGGATCTTTTGTTCGAGCGAGGCATCGACATCCGCCACGAGACGGTGCGTTTCTGGTGGAACCGGTTCGGCCCGATGTTCGCGGCGGACGTTAGAAAGCGTCGCGTCGGGCAAGGTCTTTACTCGACCGGGCGCGGGCACCTGGACGAGGTGTTCGTGAAGATCAACGGGAAGACGCATTACCTGTGGCGTGCGATGAAGCGTTGCGGTCGCTGGCTCAACAATCGAGCCGAAAATCCACACCAGCCGTTTCGACGACGGGAAGGGGCGATGGCGCGATTCCGGGACATCAGGACGCTCCAGCAATTCGCTTCCGTCGACGCTTCGATCCACAACCACTTCAATCTCGACCGTCCCCTCACGCCGCGCGACATGTTCAAGGAAAATCGCTCTGCCGCCTTGGCCGAGTGGCGTCAGCTTGCCGCCTGAATCGCCGGGATCTCGCCACTAATGAGACAAGTTCGGATTGGTATGACAGCGCCTTCCCAGCAGCTGCTAACATTAGGTTCTAGGAGCTAAGCTGAAATAGAAAGTAGAGCTGAGACGACGAGCTTTGGGTCGTAATAGGGGGCACTCTCTTCGCTAATCAACGGCGTGTCGATGATCTCTATGCCTTTCTTTCGTATGGCTCGGCGCATCATTGGTATAGGATATTTGCCCGATTTCGTGTCGAGCAGGACAAAATTCAACAAACGGTCGGTTGGACAATCAATCCCAGTGTCGCCGCGCAGCGTCGATAGAATCTTGTCGACACTGTCTGAAAGGGACAAGCCGAGCTGCTCGGGGTCCCGGCCAAGAGAAGGGATGTAGACCTTAGGCGCGCCGTTCATTGCAACTGACTTTCCGACGCCGCCGGGAAGAAGATTGGCCAGGATACTGCTGAATAGGCTGCCCGGCGGGTAACAGATCAAATCTGCGTCCTTAATTAACCCTCTTTTCTTCTTCGGCATATCGACCTTGATAGGTGTGGGTTTATTCAATTGACGTGATAGAAAAACCCGCTTGATCGGAGATTTGAGAGGAGAAGTTTCTTTGCCGGTCAGCTTATGCTGGCCGACAATCGTTTTCCCATCAGCCAATTCCGCAGCTAAATGAAGGTTGTCGTTAGTAACGGTCTGCACTGTGCCTCGCACACCCACGAGGCGCGAGAACAGGAAAACGATGGAATCTAATTTTTGTGAATTGTTTAGATAACCTCCAGCGAGAACTAAGTTGCCGATACTGGCCCCTCGCAAATCGAAATCTTTAGGCATGGCATTGCGGAAATAACCGAGATGATTACGTATCAAACGGCGCATCGGGTTGCCGATAGAGGAGATCTTCTTATCGTTCCCCGATATTAAGGATTCGAGTATTTGTACAAGTTCTGACTGCTCTGCGTCAGCGGGAAATCGATAGGCGAATAACCGGACGACATCGGGATTGCCCAGAATTGTCTCGTCCGCTAGCGACATAATTCTGGAGCGAAGATCGCCAATCGCGGGCATATCGAAAGCGTCCCGGAGCTTCGCCGAACTGCCGCCGGAATCGAAAGGTGTTACCAGATGGATTGAATTATAGGTAAACGTTTTGAGTTCGCGGCTAATGTCGGTCAAAGCGGTACCGCCGCTAAAAAATAGCAAACGAGGCCCCAATTCCGGAACCCGCTGATAACGGGCGATGCGCCGGCGGTCCGGCATGATAAGCGTACGGCTAACGGAAATTCTTTTCATCGAACATTGATCGTTTTTCGATTGCGGGGCGCGCGTAGAGGAACTCTAATCGATTTGTCATCGCTATAGGACAGATTGAACCTCAGCTTGGTAATAATTATTACGTAAAGTTCGATTAAAGAAGATGATTCTCGAACCAGATATCCGCAACGGTGCGAGGGCAATAATTCTGCGTGGTCGCGAACTTCTATTGCTCCGAAAAGAAAACCCCTTATACGGCGTGCGTTATGCGCTGCCCGGCGGCTCCCAAGACTCCGGGGAAACTTTGACGCAAACGTTGGTTCGCGAGTGCGAAGAAGAGATTGGCGTTGCTGTGTCGAATCACCAATTGATCCACGTCGCTGATTATTTTAAACCTCGAGCGACCACCCCCAAGAGTTTTCGCCACGTGGTCGAATTTCTGTTTTCCTGTACCGTTCCGAGCCAATATGAAGCTAAGTGCGGTCCGAAACCAGACAAACATCAAACCGACGTCGTCTGGGTGGCCCTATCCGATTTGGATGAGATGCCGCTTAATCCACGTTATCTCGCGACCATTCTTAAGTCCGATACCGAATTACCTTTCTATCTTGGGCGTATCGAATGATCTCGCAAATCGGCCCCGGCATCTACGAAAACTTCAGGTTTCTATTGGCCGAAGTCATCTCCCAGGTCGGTTACCTGCGGACGACATGCGATTCGGGTTCCCTGCACATCGCAATGAAAATCCTGGACCGCAGTGGCTATCCGGACAATTTGAAGATGCGGATACGCGACGGTTGCACGCTCGCTCTCAAAAAACGCAAGGGAGCGGTGACACGGGCACAGTCCATCAAAGCCGTCGAATCCGTTGCAATAGATCTCGACAGAATTTCTCGACTTTGCCGGCATTGCGTTCGCCAACTGAATGCAGCGGAACGGGCAACGAAATACGTTAAACGCCGACATGCGCGGATGCTGTCCTACGTAGAAGAGGGGCTTGGCATTGTCGGTGATGCTGCAGAAAACACAGAGATCAGCGCGATCCTGAAATTGGCCAACCTTAACGAAAAAATCGGCCGCGAATACGCGCGTGTCCTGACAAAGTGCAAAGCCGATTTGAAGAAGGCCGACGATATGGAGCCTATTATCGCGGCTATTTTTCTGGCGCAAAGGATCGAAGATATGGGCGATGCGCTACAGGATATTGGCGATGCTTTCATCTCTGCAAATATGGGACAGCAGCTAAGCGCAGAAAGTTATCGCTCCTTGGCGGCAAGCGTGGACAATCTTCCGGTAGAAGACAATAGCGTCAAGTTTGAGGTGCAGACTTTGGCGCAAACCCGTTCGGGTAGTCAGATATCCGGAATCTCGGAGGCGGGCGCCGACACCGACAGTTACATCGCGGTCTTTAAGGACGGTAAACGGCGCAAGCTGAAGGAAGAGCGGAACAAGGTAAATGTTTGGAATGCCGTGTTTCCGGGATTAGCGCCGAAAGTCCTCGGTTATCACAAAAACGATCAATCTGCTTCTTTGCTGTTGGAGCATCTACCTGGTCAAACGCTTGAGCAGATTCTGATTTCCGAAAGCACCGAAACCTTCGACGATGCCTTGAAACAACTAAAGAAAACGCTGCGGGCTGTATGGAAGAAAACGCATGAGAAGACATCCGGACCGGCGGGTTTCATGGACCAACTTTCGGGTCGAATGGATGCGATTTGTGAGCTGCATCAGGAATTCCGCGATGACGGCCGCAAGATCGCCGGACGGGAAGTATTGTCATTCGAGAGTCTGATTGCCGCTTGTCGAGCCCGTGAGAAGCGCCTGAAATCTTCGTACACGGTCCGAATTCACGGCGACTTTAATTTAGACAACATCCTCTACGATCCGGCCAGCCAGGCAATTCGCTTTATCGATCTTCACCGGTCGCAGAACATGGACTTCGTTCAGGATGTCTCGGTCTTTATGGTTTCACTCTACCGGTTGCAAGCCCTGGAAGCGGCGCATCGTCGTCGTGTCTACTACGCGGCGTCCGAATTTTATGATTTTGCGCGCGACTTTGCGCGCCGAAGTGAAGACCGAACCTTTGAGCTACGGTTGGCGCTCGGTTTGGCCCGCTCGTTCGCTACGTCGACCCGTTTCATTTTGGATAAATCTCTCGCCGGCAACATGTATCTGCGCGCCCGCTTTCTTCTCGAACAGGTGCACGTCTCGCCAGCTCGAAAGCCCGAGCAATTCGTGGTACCCGTGAAGGAGTTGTTCATTGGTTAATAAGAGAGTTGGCGTCATCGGTATTCTGGGAAAATGGTCAACGGAAGTGATAGCGGATGCGCTCGAGACGAGGACGGGCTTTCGCTTGGTGATCGATATGTCGGATGTCGCGGCCGACCTCGGTTCAGATCGCCTCCTATGGAAACGACATGACCTGTGTGAGCTGGATGGATTGGTCGTTAAAAAGATCACTGAAGAATACGATCCCAACACATTAGACCGTGCCGAATTGTTACGCGTCGCGGAAGCCAAAGGTGTGCGGGTTTTCAGCCCAGCCGAGAGCATTATCCGCCTCGTGGATCGGTTGGCGTGCACGGTGACCTTGCGGAACGGTGGGATACCGATGCCCGAGACAATCGTAACAGAAGACCCCGGTGCGGCATTCGAAACCGTCAAGCGCTTCGGTACTTCTGTGTTCAAACCGCTTTACTCGACGAAGGCAAGAGGCATGGTTCTGATCGAGGGCGAAGCAACGGCAAGCGAAATTGAGGAGCAAATCGCTGACTTTCGCCGGGGAAACCCCATGATGTATATCCAACGTAAGTTGAACCTCGCCGGACGGGATCTGGGCCTTGTCTTTCTGGCCGGAGAGTATCTCGGCGCCTATGCACGGGTTGCTAAGGGAGACGTTTGGAACACCACAATTCATAGTGGCGGCAAGTATGCCCCATTCGAACCGCCGCCCGAAGTCGTGGAGATTGCTCAACGCGCCCAATCATTGTTCAACCTCGACTTTACAACGGTCGATGTAGCGCTGACCGACGAAGGCCCCGTGGTATTCGAAGTTTCCGCTTTCGGTGGATTCAAAGGTGCCAAAGATGGTATCGGTATCGACGCAGCAGACCGCTACGCGGATCACATCATGAAGACACTGGGCCAATGAAGACGTCCGCGGAGGCAAAGGAGTATCTTTCCAAGGGCGTTGAACTGCTGCCGGAGGTGCTGGAGTTTGAATTCGCAGGTTGGGGTATTCGGATTCGGTCGAACACTGCGTCGTTGCTCAGAAAGCTTGAATTTTACTTCCGAAATTTTCCGCGCGTTACCGCCAAAATCCAGGCCGAGGTGATCGCCCTCGAACGATCGCCTGTAGAGATCGGATTGGCCTATACCGATTGGCAGCGAGAAACCGGAAAGATCGGCCGAAAAGACGCTATTTGGGACCTCTCGGACGGTCGCCTCGTCCACAAAGTACGGACCGGCATGCTATTCTTGCAGAGTGAGAATGAAAGATTTGCGATAGGTCCGTGCCTCAGCAACGACAATCAGGTGATCAACTTCATCAACGCTCAGTATATGAACCACCTGTTGCAGCAAGACTGGCAGATATGTCACGCCGCCGGTGTGGTGCGAAACGACAGGGCATTGGCTGTTGCCGGTTTCTCCGGTGGCGGAAAGTCTACCCTGATGTTGAGGCTCATGGATGGCGAGGCCATTCGATTTCTGACCAATGACCGGCTTTTTGTACGGCGGGACGGAGCAGAAACCCTTGCCGCGGGCATTCCCAAAATGCCTCGAATCAACCCGGGAACCGCATTAAACAATCCCCGCTTGGTTACACTTCTGCCAGATGCGCGGCGAAAGGCGTTATCCCAATTGGATCAAAGCGCGTTATGGGATATCGAAGAGAAATACGATGTCGATGTGGCGACCAAATATGGGGAGGACCGTATCGCCGAACGCGCCGATCTAGCAGGGTTTCTGATCTTGAACTGGTCGCGAGATGCATCCACACCTTGTCGAATTGAACCTATCGATATCTTCGATCGACGGGACTTATTGGCGGCGGTTATGAAATCTCCAGGACCGTTCTATCAATTGGCTGAAGGTGTTATGCTCGAGAACGGTACGCCGTGTGTCGAAGAGCATTATTTAGCAGCATTTTCCGAGATACCCTTTTTCGAAGCGACGGGTATGATAGATTTTGACGGTGCCGCTTCACAATGCCTTTCGGATTTGCTGCCCCCTCGTGATAGCTCCGCGAACGTCACCTGACTGTACAAAGAAATGGACCAAGAATTCTATCTGTTTTGCCAAAGTAAGACGCGGTCTGTCCCCGACGTCGAAGATCGAACACGCTCTCTCAAAGACAAAAACAAACGTCGCGCACAAAGACTAGGCGTTTGGATGGCGCAACATTTGGACTGGCCGACTCTTGTCATTAGCTCGCCCGCCGATCGGGCGGTGACAGCAACACAAAAAGTAATGAAGGCGGGTGGCCGTGGCGCAGACGGAATTAAGAACGATGAGCGGCTCTATAGCGGTACTGTTACACAACTGACGGGCTTGGTTTCCGAGCTAAGGACGAAAACTGGTCCGTTCTTCATCACTGGTCATCTCCCAATTCTCGAGCAATTGGCCGGGTTTTTGTGCCAAGAATGGCCATCCAGTTTCCGCGTGCAGTTTCCGGTTTCTCCAGGATTACTATTGCATTTCGCGCTGACCGGCGACCCCGAACGCGTTGTGGCTGGCTGCGCGGAGTTTCGGTCAGCCATCCATGCGGACAGTTTGCCAGAGAAATTTCCGTTCCCTGGCCCGGATGGACAGGAACAACGCGACCGGCCCGCCTACTACTATTCCCAATCGGCCGTTATACCTTACCGGCGAACCGACGCGGGCCTGGAGATCATGGTGATTATGTCGAGCAAAAAAAACCATTGGGTGATTCCTAAGGGCATTCACGACCCGGGAATGAGCGCGCAACGCTCGGCTGCGAATGAAGCGAAAGAGGAGGCCGGAGTCCTTGGGGACGTCGAAGACGAAGCGGCGGGGATCTACCGGTACGAGAAATGGGGCGCGACGTGCTCCGTCACCGTATACCCGATGCGAGTTGAGAGGATGCTGAGCGAGGATGTTTGGGAGGAAAGTCACCGCACCCGGCGCTGGGTGGCACCGGAGCAGGCAATCGCCAATTTGAAGCAGGATGGCCTCAAACGCGTGGTCTCGGACTTTGTCGACCGCTTCGCAAACAGGGTAGATTAAAGCCGTGCCTCGCCGGTTTGCCGCCTTGATACGGCACGCCAAGTATCATCAACGCAATAATGTACCAAGTGCGCATCAGCCGTTTGACCTGAGCGAAGAGGGGAACTGTGAAGCGGGTGCGGCGGCGAAGTTAGTGCACGGACTTAGCCAAGAGTTAGACGCCGAGCTTCATCCCGTCGTGGACACGTCGCAGATGTTACGTACATGGCGCACAGCGCAGATTCTGACGGCGCGCCTTCCCCAGAAAAATTTTACATTGGAAAGCTTCGAAGACTTAGCGGAACGAGGGGTTGGTGCGGCGGCGAATTTGACGCTCACTGAGATACAGCTAATCGTTGACGGTGATCCGCGCTATGATTCGCTACCAGAGGGATGGAAGTCGGACAGCAATTTCGTTCTTCCTTTTCAGGGGGCCGAATCACTTATGCAATCCGGCGAGCGCGTGGCCCGGCATATCCAGAATAGAATGCGCCAGATTTCGCCCGAAAATAACGTGATAAAGCTCTTTGTCGGGCACGGCGCCTCCTTTCGCCATGCGGCGTATGTGCTTGGAATACTGGAGTTTAAAGACATTCGCACCTTGAGTATGCACCATGCGAGGCCTGTGGTCTTCGAATTGTCATCAAACTGTAAATGGACACATGTTGCGGGAAATTGGAAGATTCGGGCATCAGGTCAACCAATTCTGGATTGAATCCTTTTGACGATCGCCGGTCTCGCCGCCTCTCCATCGTACGAACAGTCTCATAGCTCTTTTATCGACGCCACGCTACCGCGAGAAGCGCGGGATTGGACATTCGGCGAAGAGAAGTCATATGGCGAGGAAAACGGCGACCTCAACGCACTTCTGGCCGCTCTCGATCAATTGAGACAAACTGGGAGTTGGCAATGGCCTCGGCGACCCATCCTGTTCTTGTCAGACTTGCATGCTGATTCGGACGCCTTCCTCGGTTCTTTAGCCGCATCGGGCGCCATTCGTCTCGCCGGTTCTTCGACCGGGAACTATCACTTAACAGATTTGGGCCGGTACGCGACCTTGGTCATCGGCGGCGATTGTTTCGACAAAGGGCCTAGCAACCTTGCCTTGTTGACGGAGATAAAGAGTCTCCTCGATTGCGGGGTCGACATTCGCATCTTGGCGGGCAATCACGATATACGAACTTATCTTGGGATGCGGGCGCCTAGCTTTGCGGCCGATCATCGAAATAATCACTTCTTCCTTCGCCTGGGCCCGAAGGTTATTTCGCTGTTGAAGGAAATTTGGGACGGTTATCTCGCAGGAAAGAGCGGTTTAAGAGATGTACCGGACGCCGCGACCTGCCGACGATATTTGTTTCCGGAAAAGGATTGGGTCCACGAATTTCCGGCGTGCGCCAGACCTGTTCTTTCTGAAACTAAGATTGCCCGCGAATTGAAGCGGATTGAAAAGAAGACCACCATGTTTGAACCGAGTTGCGCTGCGGTGGGGCTATCCATTCGCCATGTTTATGCGGCGGTTCAAAAGTGGCGCCAGTTGTTCCTGGATCGGGATGGTGAGTTCGCCTGGTTCTTTCAGAACATGCAACTTGGCTATCGCGAGGGTTCACTTATCTTTGTGCATGCGGGCTTTGACGACGCGATGGCGCAGGCGATGCGCGACCGAGGCGCCGACGAGATCAATCGCATGTTTCGCGCCGCTTTGTCTGGTGAACCGTTTGATCTCTACTACGGGTCAATTGCTAATACGATCCGGACGAAATATCGAAAAGTTGACAACGATCTGAGCGCAAGAGGCGCTGAACACATCCGCCAGAGCGGTATACACGCCATTATTCACGGCCACCGTAATCAGCTCCACGGACAGCGAATGATGTTGCGCAAAGGGGTGATAAATTTCGAATGTGACGCGACAGTCGATTCACACTCACGGCACAAAGAAGGACTCCGCGGCCCAGGCGCGGCCGTCACGGTCGTTCAACCCGAAGGACGAATACTTGGTATCAGTACCGACTTCCCGTACATTAAAGTGTTCGAGCCGAAGCAAACGGCCGACGCGCTGGAAGTCGCGCTCGGCTTAGACAAGAGAATGGGAGACGGCGGCTTTGTCAGAAATGAAGCAGTTCAACCATGTGTCTCTGCAGGATGCGCAGTCGATCAAGGCTATACTAAAGTCACTTACGAATAATCTCGGTAAAGGGAAGGTGATCCTTTCTGATGAGAAAGACGAGCTCGTATTGGAGCCAGAGGGCCTTTTGACATTGCAGGTCATGGCGAGCAAAGACGACGATAAGAGCTCTCTGTCATTACAGATTGAGTGGCGTTCAGATCGAGAAATTACGAAACGGGCAAAACTTTCTATTTCCGGCAGTTGAAGCCCAGGCATTATTTGAGAATTTTCAGCTCGATTTTTGCGGTTCATAGATTTTTCATGTTGATGTCCGCTCTTGGCCGAAAGCAGACATACATATTGCTTCCAATACATAGAATGACGGTTACAGCATTCGGGCCAAGCAATTAGCAGGACTCAAGGATTGGTGCGTATTTACGCGCGAGCCTGACCGTTGGCGGGGATAAGCCGAACAACAGCTTGGTCTTCATTCTTTACAGCTAAGAATGATGCCCAAGCTTCCATCATCTTCGTCCGTTTCTCAAACAAGTCTCCCCGACGATACGCGGCTTCGACCTTGTTCTCCACGGCGTGAGCCAGAGCCATTTCAGCTACGTCACGTGGAAAGCTAGATACCTCGCCTGACCAATCACGGAAGCTCGAACGAAACCCGTGAGGGACGAACGGACCGCGAGATCCATTTACCCCAAAACCCATACCTCGCATCAATTGCAACATAGCCATATTGGACAAGGGCCGTCCGGTCCGGCTGCCGGGAAACACAAAAGGGTTATGAGCAATCCGAGGAAGCGAGCCGAGTATTGTTATTGTTGAATCGGTCAGAGGAATTCTGTGCTCCTTTTGCGCCTTCATCCTAGTCGCAGGAATCGTCCAGATCTTTGATGCTTCGTCAATTTCAGTCCATTCGGCCAGTAGCACTTCACTAGTGCGCGTTGCGGTCAGAATGAGAAACTGCAGCGCTAGGGCTGTAATACTGCCGTTGCTGCGTAACTCCTCCATGAATGTGGGAAGGTCTGTATATGGCATAGCGGGGTGATGTGTGATGGTACTCACTCGTGAAGGCCTTGGCAGTAGTTTGTCTAAATGCCCGCGCCATCGTGCTGGATTTAGTGGGTCTCGATAATTATGCGCTGCGGCGAAGTCTAAGACGTTTTCAATCCGCCCTTGTATCCGCTTGGCGGTTTCTGTTTTGGTGGTCCAAATCGGAGACAATATTTTTATTATGTCCTCCGTCACAATGGCATCCACGCTTTTAGGGCCGATAACAGGACGCGCGTATTTTTTTAATGTACTGACCCATTGTCTAGCGTGTTTCGCATTTCTCCAGCCATGTCGATGTACACGGATGTAACGTGCGGCGCAGGCGGTAAAATCAGGAATTTGACCGGGCTCAGCACGACGGGCCGCAATGGGATCTACGCCATCCGAAGCCATGCTCCTGAACTTTGCAGCCTTGGCCCTCGCTTCGGCCAGGCCGACGTTTTGTACGCTGCCAAGTCCCATCTCTCGGCGCTTGCCGTTACAGGTGTATCGCAGCACCCACTTCCTTGAACCGGATTTAGAAACCACCAGTCTAAGACCACCCCCATCTTCATATTTGCCAGGACCGGCAGTCTCTACTTTGCGGGGAGAGAGCTTATGGATAGCCATAACAGTAACCTTCTAATAATTTGGGGTTAAAAATTAATCCCCCAATTCGTCCCCCAATTAACCTGGATCACATGGGACGATGATAGATTATGTAAGGCACAGATTACTTATTTATCAATAGTATATATATTATAATAAACAATATTGAACTTATACATAGCGGACACTCCCTCCGCCATTATTATTAATTAAATATCTGAAATATATCAGTCATTTTCAATGTTTAATAACTCCGTACCACACTT
>MDTB01130032.1_pt1 | contig 13270 bp, 10 predicted proteins | sample 811161 | NCBI WGS metagenome assembly MDTB01 (sample SAMN05326650, study PRJNA326480) | marine metagenome | isolation source: seawater | place: Mediterranean Sea | collected 2009 | reverse complement strand
CCGTTGGAAGGAACAATAATCGAATTTGAACGATTACAAAAACGACGAGATTCTTTGGCTGCCCATTTTTTCATCCATTTTTCAGGTAAAATAGGAACGTAATGTACATACTCTAAAAAAAAAGTGTGGTAAGTATGTACCAAAGGGATCTTGTGTTTTTTTGCCAAATATTGAGCCAAATATCCCATAGAAAACGGCGTTTGCGCATGGATAATATCAAAACCAATAGACTTGAACTCTTTTAACTTTCGAGAATAGGGTAGTACCAAACGATATTCCTTTTGAAAAGGGTAGGTCATAGAAGGGAACCGCCAAACCTTATCAGTAGACTTTGTTGCACCTTTCATTTTAGGGCACATAATGTAAACATCATGTCCCAAGTTTTCAAATGCTTTTTTGAAGGTAAGTGTACTTGTTACAACCCCATTTATTTGTGGTAAGTACGTATCCGTAAAGATTGCTATTTTCATGATCACTAGTATAACCCCTAATCAGGGTAGCGGTAAATTAGAAAAATAAAACGGTCTTTATAACCCTAGAGATTGTTGAAATAAAGCGGATTGATGCGCCGAAGATTGTGGTAAGTTAGGTAGATTAGATAAAGAAGAAAAATCAGACAGCCCACTGTCATTATCATCATCATCGTCATCATCAGATCCCATTTTTAAAACTGCTGCAATAAAATCAGACTTGATTTTAGAAACAAATAAGAGTGGGTCTTTATTTAAAAGCGCCATATTAGACATCATAAATGGGTTATTGAGCATTTCAGGAGTATTTGGATCCAGAGAAAGGTCATCTAAAATCCTGTGAATACCTTGAATGGCTTCGGACTGATCATCTGTAATCGTTTGATCTTCTTCAAACTCAGTTAAATAGGCCTGTAACCGTGTGAGATAAGTGGTGGTAAATTCAGATAAGTCATTGGGATAAATAATATGCTGAGGTGCTGAAACAGAACTGGTTTCGGAATCTAAGGGAAACAGTTGAGATAACAAACCCTCCAATGAGCCCAATTTATCTTGGGATAATGCACTTGTTGTTCCTTGCATAGCCATACTAGATGAAACCAACATGAGACGTTGGGCAGTAGATAAGCTTGCATTAGAAAAAGAGGCACTGGAAAAAAAGGAAGAAAACAAATCCGAGTTGACTTGGGTTTGTTGTGAAGAACCTATACTTAATCCACCTAAATTTTGTAAGTTTAAAAAAGCTTCTGTCATATAGCTTATCCTCAACTTGAACTGATATTATACAATGGTTATCGATGAAAGTCAGTTTAACATAAGTTTTTTTTCTTGTCCAAAATCCTAGTTAGGTGAGTTAAGTGAAAGTGATGAGAAATAGGGGGAAGACTCTCTAAAATCGTGTTTATCCGTTTTCAATTTTCAGTAAAATAATTATTCAGCTTGAGATTTTTATAAACAAGATTTACTATAGTCCCCTAAGGGTATTAAATAAATATGAAAAAAATAATGGGGCTAAGTTTATTTTTATTGTGTTATTGTGTTCAAATTACATCTAGCACAGAAAAAACGGTGGGGTTAACAAAGGCTTTAAAGTTAGGTATTGAAAACAGTCATTCACTTAAAACCGCTTTTTATGATTACCGACTCACCAAAACCAAACAGGGTGAAGCAGCAAGACATTTCCTTCCAAGTATTAATGCCAATTGGGAACGAGGGATACAAACTAACGACACCTTTGACAATGAAAATTCGCGAACACCCATAGATACTAAATCAATTTCTTTAAAACAAAAGATTTTTACAGGGTATGAAGCTACTTTTGATGTTAAATCAAGCTCGCAGTTAGAGAAATCTGCCTTCTATGAATTACAAAACAAATATTTGGATATTTGCTTAGAAATAATTTCAACTTTTTTGGATTTAAAAAAACAACAAGAGATGTTGTCTCTTCAAAAAGAAACAGTGGCGCTTTCAAAGAAAATTATGATTAAGGTGTCTGAAAGACAATACCTAAAAGTGATCTCCAAAAATGAGGTTTCTCAGTATGAAATGGATACTTTACGATACCAAAGCGAGTTGTTAGATCTTCAAAAACAATTTTTTGAAATGCAAACAAAATTTAAATTATTAATTAATAGGGATTACATGCCAGAAAAGACGCCATCTGAAATACCAAGAGAAGTCTTTGATTTTGACTCTGAGTTAACAGCCATGAAAAAAACACATCCAGAATTATTGAAAACTCAAAGTGATATTAAAATTGCCCGCTATGAAAAAGGGAAAACACACTCTCGATTTTTACCTCAGATATCCTTAATCGGTACCTATAAGAAACAAGAAAATGTTATTTACTTAAATGAAAGAGATTTAGAAAATACTCAACTCTATATCAATATTGATGTTCCCTTATTTGAAAGTGGACAACGTTTTAATGAGTATAACAAAGCCGAGTTTAGAGTTGAGGGAGTGAAACAAGAAAATAAATTAAAACAGCAAGAGCTTCATACAAAGCTAAATCAATTGATCCAACAGTTTAATACCTATTTTGATTTGATTAAAGCATCAGAAGAGTTGGTAAATTTAGCCCAAGAAAAAGTGGATAGTTTATCCAGAGAAGTTTCTCTCGGAACATCTGATATATTAGCACTTCTTATCGCCAAACAAGAACTAAACAGCATAAAAAAACAAAACTGGCATCTTCATCAAGATCAAAAAGTGCTCTATTATTCAATAAAAGTCTTATCACAATCCAATCAATTTCTAGAAGAATACCCTTTACCCGATTTTGAGTACAGAACATGACAAAAGTACAGTTAAAATCTTTGTTAGCACCAAGTAAAAAAGCCTTTTATTATGCTTTTTTCTTTTCATTTATCATGAATGTTTTAACCTTATCAATGTCCATTTATTCTTTACAGGTGCTAGATAGGGTGTTATCAAGTAGTAGTTTAGAAACACTATTTGTTTTAACTCTCATTACCACCTTTATTTTTGTGATTTTAGGTGTTTTACAAGCTGTGCGATCTCATGTGTTCCTACATATTAGTAATTGGAGCGATCAAAAACTGTCCTCTCCATTATTATTGTCCTCATTAAAAATAAATCGTGAAAGAAGTGGGGGACAAAACTTAAGAGATTTAGCCTCTCTTAAATCATTTATTTCTGGACAAGCATTAACTCACTTATTTGATGCACCATGGTCCTTGGTTTATTTAGCGGTGATTTTTATGATACACCCCCTCAATGGAGTCTTAACCTTATCTGGCGCTTTGTTGTTATTATTTTTAGCGTGGATAAATGAGAGATCTACCAAACACTTGGTTTCTACGGCTAACGATGAACAGATTAAGTCTATGAATAGTTTAGATGCTTTAAGTCGTAATGTTGACGTAATTACGGCAATGGGAATGAGCCAAACTATCCACGACAATTGGCAACACTTGAATAAGCGCTCTTCAGAAAAATCATCTGTAGCAAGTTCTAGAGCCAGTTTGATTGCATCTATTACCAAAAGTATTCGCTTAGGCATACAAATGTTAACCATGTGCTTAGGCGCAGTTTTAGTACTTAAAAATCAAATGACTGCCGGAGGTATTATCGCCACATCTATCTTAGCGGGTAAAGTACTAGCCCCCTTTGATGCAGCTATTACAATTTGGAAATCTGTGATCATCACCAGAAAAGCGTATCAGCGCTTAGACAAGGTTATTCAAAATGACCCTGTTAAGGAAGAAAAAATGGTATTGCCCAACCCCAAAGCCAAAATTGATATTGAAAACTGCATTTACGCACTGCCAAATACAGATCACCTAATCATCAAAGGGGTTTCACTCACTATTCCTGAAGGAGCTTGCATAGGAATCGTAGGATCTAGTGGTAGTGGGAAAACAACCTTGGCCAAACTGATTTGTAATATTATACACCCAAGTAAAGGGGCAATTCGAATTGATGGGGCAGATACCCGTCAATGGAACGAATCACAATTAGGTAAATTCATGGGCTACGTGCCTCAAGACATCGAACTTTTTTCAGGAACGGTGATGGAAAATATTGCAAGGATGCAAGAAAAACCAGATACAAATGAAGTAATAAAAGCCGCTCAAATTTCTGGAGCACATGAAATGATTTTGAAATTAACGCAAGGCTACAATACACCCATTGGTCCATTTGGACTTCATTTATCAGGAGGCCAACGTCAATTAATCGCCTTAGCAAGGGCCTTTTTTGGATCCCCAAGCTGCATAGTGTTAGATGAGCCGAACTCTAATTTAGATACCGATGGAGAAGCCTCCTTATTTTCAGCAATCCAATCTGCAAAAGCAAACAAACAAACGAGCATCATTATTTCACACAAACCCGGGATTTTGGAGTTAAGTGACTATATTCTCGTTTTACTAGATGGAGAAGCCAAAATGTATGATAAACGAGATGTGGTTTTAGAAAAACTATCTGGTCATCAAAAACCTATTCAAAAAATAGCGGACCCCAAAATTTTGGAAAAGGATACCTTGTCATGAAACTCAGCATAATACTTAGTTCTATCAAAAAGCTAAGCAGAATCTGTCGACTAATTTTGTTAAAACAGTTTAAAAAACACTCACTTCCAGCATTTAAAGCAGCATCGAAAGTTTTACTTCGTGAAGATACAGAAAAAATTGCAGCTAAGCCCATTCGTTTAGGGATATGGATTATAGCCATTTTCGTGTTTGGTTTTGGGTTATGGGGAAGTTTAGCTCCAATTCGATCTGCTGCAATTGCACCTGGAAAGCTGGTCATAGATTTTAAGAGAAAAACCATACAACATCTTGAAGGCGGAATCATAGAAGAAATTCGAGTCAAAGAAGGGCAAGAAGTGGTAACAGGAGAACCCTTGATTATTTTAAGAGATATTTCTGCAAAAGCTCAAGATTCCCTTATTACTAAACAGCTCATCACAGCAATGGCCGTCGAAAGACGATTACTGGCAGAAAGAGACCATTTAAAAGAATTGAGTTTTCTAGGGATAGAAAAAGCGTTTGAAAAAGAGCCCAGTTTAAAGGATATATTAAAAACACAGCATGATTTATTTCTGGCTAGACAGAATGCTTTTTTTAGCAAAAAAGACATTTTAGGAAAACGAATTGATCAACTGAACGATGAAATCAAAGGATTAAAAGCGCAACAAGACTCTGTTACTAAACAACGAGAGGTCATGGAAACAGAAATAAATATGGTGGAAACTTTGGTTAAAACTCAAAATGCCCCCTTAACACGATTAATGCAACTTCAAAAAGAAAAGGCTTCTTTAGACGGTACATTTGGAGAATTAAATGCTCAAATTGCCAAAGCAGGACAAATGATCCTAGAAACAAAATTAGAAGTCATTAATTTAGAAAATGATCAAAAGAATCAGATTTTAGTTGAATTACAAGACATAGAAGTTCGCGTCTCAGATTTAACGGAACAATTGGTGTCTGCAAAAGACGTGTTGAAACGAACCGTTATTCATTCACCAATTACAGGTCTTGTCATGAATATTCAATATCATACCATTGGAGCGGTAATACAACCCGGAGCAGATATTATGAATATTGTACCTCAGGATGATCAGATTGTGGTCGAAGCAATGGTGCGTCCAGAAGATATTGATATGGTTCATGCGGGCTTATTAGCCAAGGTGCAATTAACGGCCTTTAAGGCTCAAAAAGTACCCAAATTAACAGCAAAAGTACTTAGTGTATCCGCCGATTCCTTGCAAGACGAGATGACCGGGATGTTTTATTTTCTGGCTCGGGTAAAATTAGAAGAAGATGAACTAGAAAAACTATCAAGTAAGATTGCTCTCAACCCAGGAATGCCCGCCCAAGTTTTTATTATGACGGGATCACGCTCATTCATGAATTATCTCTTGGCTCCGATTATGGATGCGACCTATAAGGCCTTTCGAGAGGATTAAAACTTAGAAAAGGAGAGGGTCCCATTGATCTATCGGCCTTGGATATTGCTTTTGGAGACCTTCATTTTGAGAGTACCGATGGGCATCTCTGATACGGATTCAGACTTTCAAATTGAGCTAGAAGGAAGATATAGTTTGACTGCCTCTGACTTTATTTTTGCATGAGTTTTGTCTAAGCTTTTATCATCAATCATGGATAAAAAAAGAGAGGGATTACCTCTCTTTTTCTTGCCCCACTGGTCTCTTTTTCCTTTTCCCCGGTTTATCTGCTCTCTAAATCTCTACAGAGAGGTTCATAAAGAGCAAATCGCCACCAGAGGTGGCTGAAATCCCAGTGTTTTCTGGCGCATACGTTAATTTATAGGACCAAAGACGTCCCCATAACTCTTTGGATAAGCCAATGTTGGCGATTGGCATGAAGGCTGTAACGTTGCTATCTGTTTCCCAATCTGTTGCAATTGAATAAACAAGAGCTGCATTCACATCAAAAAACAAATCGTCGCTTAGAGCATGTCTGTAACGGCCACCCGCTCCTATAAAATAAAAAGGTCTGTCATCACAGTCTTTAAAAAAACCGGCTGTCGCTAGTGCTGAGGGGCCTTCTTCTCTTGAATTTTCTCTAAAATCATAAGTCACCCCTAAACCAGGATTAAAAACCCATGCCGCATTCTCATCTAGGGCACGGGGAGCATCTTTATATCCCTCTCCAATAAGGTGATAGGCCATTCCATAGACATCTAATTCTAATTGCTCTGCAATTGTTAGCTTAACCTGAAAGCCTGAAATACCAATGCATAGTATTAAGAGTATCAGTATCTTTCTGGTGATTATGTATCTTATTCGTTTTTCTTTTTTCATTTTTTTCTCCTTCTTAATGATTGAACTGTAGATTTTATTTAAACTTACATTATGTTACGCTTAATGTCAATTATATTTTTTTTAACTTTTATATTACCCATTTTCAAATTCAGAGAAATTTGTTAAGCTGTTCTTAATTTTGTGATTATGGTAGTGGAGGGAACCTATGAAAGCATGTCCAGATATTTTAAAAAAATTAACACCATCTCAGCGTCATTCTTTATTTGGAGAGGTAATGAGCTTATTGATTTCTTCGGATTTACATTGTAAATATCATATCAGTGACTTTGGAATGGTCTTTATTCCCGCATTAAATTGGAATCAATTTCGAATTTACAAAATTAAAAAAGAGCCTATTGCCCTCATTACCTGGGCATTTATGAGTAAGGAAGTGGAAAAGAAATACTTGTCTGGAGACTATAGTCTACGACCTAAAGATTGGCATTCCGGAGATAGAGCATGGGTCATCGATTTTTTAGCACCATTTGGTCATGCCAAAGAGGTGATGAAAGATCTTAAATACAAGATTTTTCCAAATGATGTCGGTCGCTCTGTTCGTATTTTAAGTGAAGGAAAAATTAAAGGTGTTTATGAATGGCGTGGGGGTAATGTCTCAAAAAAAGAGCAGAAAGAACGATTAAAACCCTTGGCTTCTGAAGATATTTTTAGTAAAAAAAAGAGTGTTTTTAATTATTGACAGTGGGTCATGATTTGTTATTATTAATAGCATCAATTGGGGTATTAAGGAGTTGTTTGGGGACATGACAGAGTTAAGAGTAAAGGGGAATAACACTAAATCTTTTGCTTATTTTCATGGCATTTTATTTGTCTTTTTTTTTATTTCAGTTTTTGCAGTTTCTACTTTAGCTATTGAGCAGATTGGTTATGACCTAAAGCATAAGCATCCCTCACCACCGAAGATATTCGCCACGAATTATTATTCGGACCCCTTTGAAGGGTCTCATGATATTAATCGTAAACCACAGAATACCGTGGTCAATTTTAAGGTTCGCTCCAAATCATATGATATTAGTTTTATCCGTTATTCCAAGGACTTTGCAGATCGTTATGGTTACCCTGAGGAATACGTGGCTGAGGATTTGGATGATGGCCTGCATGTGATAGAGTTTCGTTTACTGACCGAGGGGGCCGACCACAAGTGCCGGTTTAACCTAGTTTTGGATAAGGACTTGGGCCTTGATTTACCCACCCAGCGCTTTGTTCGTGGGGAAGTGATTCGTTTTCCGAGAAAGCGAGATGACTTTAGAGCCAAGGGCGATGAGCCGCGGTGGCGGGGCTTTAGGGAATCGGCTGAAGACTCGGCTTTTCGAAAAGAGCGCAAGCAGCTAAGTGAGTTTTATGGGAAAGAGCATTATTTTAATATGAGTATTTTCACCGCTACCTATGGCTATGATGATAGAACGCGAGGGATTAAGTATACTCCAGGTGTTCACGCTTATGAACCCATGATGTTTAAGGATAAGGATTATATTTCCTTGAATGAATGGTGTAATTATAAGCGTTTTCATAGCATTTTAGAGAGGGACCCGTCCTTATGGTTTAAGAAAAAATCAGTGCAAAAAGATTACAGTAAGAATGCCGTTTTTAAAGTTACGGATTTTAAACGCTTTCGAGTTCCAAAGGACTTGGCGAAGGACAGCTTGGCTGTTTTAAAGGATATTTATCGTAATGAAGATAGCTATTCATATAATACCACTTTTTATCGACGACGGCGATCAGGGACCTTGGCTCCCTTAGCCCCACAATATTATCAGAAATCAGCGATCCAAAACGAAAGGGAAAAGGAGGGGAAAAAGGGACGGAATTAATTTTGTGTATGAACTTGTATGACAAGAAAGGGGAAAGATTATGAGCACAAGTATAGTAGAGGACTTATCAATCACAAAGACATCTGGAAGCCGGCTATCGGTCTTTGATACCAACCAATTGGCCTCAGAAGTATATAAGCCGAATGGGGAAAATCCGGTTGGTTGGAGGCTTGTGACATGAAAAAAATAAAGACAATCATGATAGGACTATTTGTTGCACTAATCCTTGTGGGATTGCTACTAAATAGGGGATACATCATGGCACATTTAACATCAGAATTTAGATTTGAAAAGTATAAAACAGCAAAAGCTGCAGAGTCGGCTCTTTTGGAATTACATCCTCTGGAGAGTTCGGTTGATGAATTGGTTAATACCTTAAAAAAAGCCGGTAGCAAATGTGGACCGGAAAAATATCCACCACATAAAGAAAAATATAAAAAAACAGTAGTTTGTGGTTATATTATTCCAGGAATACTATTTTATCATAATGAGTGGGTAGTCTATATTGACAAAAACCAACAGGAAACTATAGGCAGTATTAATATATATAAAAAATTTAATGCCTTGTAAGGCAAGAAAGGGGTAAAAAATGGCTAAAATAGAAATTAAATCAAAAGATGTAACTAGCTTTCCAGGAGATGCTGAACATTTGTATATTGTATATACAAATGACTTTGGAGAAAAAAAAATTTTTAGAGGAGGTCCTGAAGGGAATAACGTAAAAGGTATGCTTTGGGGTGATATTGAGGTTGTTGATGGGATCTATAATGAACAATCAGTAGACTTTGATAAATCTGGAACCCATAAATCAAAAGTTATTTTTGAAGGCACTGACTCAGAGATGTATCAAAAGGTTGATTTAATGAAAGCTGAAATGAAAATCGCACTATCGTAAGGAAATAGTTTAAAAAAAGGCGTGAGGATAGAGATAAGGAAATGAGTGTTTTTGAGAAAAGTAAACTAAAAAAATGGTATGAACTAAGTTTTTGGCCGGTGGTTGTAATTGGGAATGCTGCACTACAGTTTTGCTTATATTTTTTATTATTTTTTTTATTTATGATTTTGACTGAAGCAAAAATGAACTATAAAGAGTCTATAATTGTGGGTGCTATTTTTTTCTTATTTTCCTTTTTGATGCTGTTTTCTATTTTATCATCATTTTACATTGTATGGAAAAAAATCAAAAATAATGAAAGGGGAAATGTTCTAGAAAAAAAAATTGTAATATCAAATTATAGTATGTCGTTGACAATTATTTTAATTGTATCGTTATATCTTATTTTATCTAGATGCTTTGGGAACTATTTAATAATTTGGGGTTCAAAACTATAAACTTTAAGGAGACTATTAAAAAATGAGTAATGCAAAAATTGAATTTTTCACACGTAATGTTGATTTCGGAGATATTACTTTTCCTAAATCTATTCATCCTCAGCATACGTATCATGTTTATACTGATGAGTTTGGGAATCAAAGGATATTACGGGGTGGCCCAGAAAGTGTTACCCCTACTGATAACTCTACGCTTCTTCAAACAATGTTTCAAGATGATGTTTTCATTACTGAGCAATCATACGAACCTGGAACATTTGATTATCCTCCTGGAAAATTAATGGGGACGGTAACGGGAAATCCATCAGAGCTTTCTGCTAAGTGGGAACGTATGAAGACATTTGCTGATACCGTAAATAATGAAGGGTTCGATTATGAGGCGATTGGTCAAAATTGCAACACGGTAATGCTCAATTTAGCAGAAGTTGGTGGATTCAAGGATCAGGCCTTAAAATCTTTAAAAGGGAGTAACTTATGGATTCCAGGAGCTAATAATACGTTTAACCATAGCCTGGTGGATCGCATATCCAAATTTTTTGAAAGCTTTGATGCTAAGTGGAATACTGAGGCTTATGCTCAACCATCAACAGGTAAGAAACCTCTAAGTGTTCAATTAAAGGAAGGCGAGCTTATCGTCAATCAGAATGCGACTGAAAATGTGGAAGAGATGACAAGCGATGTTGTTGATTTTTTCAATTCCGATGAAGACTTAAAAGAGCTGTTTGACTCTCTAACAATAAAGGATAATGAAGGGAAGTCTCAAACATTTACTAAGCTTAAACCAGAAGAAAAAGAAATACTAGAACCTTTCACTTTAAAAGAAGGGGATGTTATAACCGTTGGTGAAGGTGATGATATCGAGACACTTATAAAAGACGGTACCAAGGCTACATTACCCGATGGTTCTGAAGAGAAGGTCACTGATTTACTTGAGATGGTCAATGATGCCATGACCAGTTATGGAGCCTATGTTCAAGAAAAGATTAGTTTTATTATGACCGATCTTTTTGATCCGACACGACCCAAGGTCGGTGATCAAGCCTATCCGTCGAACCTTGATAACTTGATGGCTCGCATTGTCACGAGTTTGGCCAAGGGTGAAGACCTAAATGACTTAGCGGATCAGATTACCAAAGAAATGGGTGTGAAACTGGCTGTTGAGTTTGGTGAAGATGCCGCCTCTTTGGTCACTGGTAAAGAGGTAGACTTTTCGAAAACGCCAGAAGGCGCCGCGATTAAGGGCGCGATTATTCAATTTGGAGTAACCATTGCAATGGCCGGCAAACATATGGAGGCCGAAGATTATGTGAAAGCCGCCGCGAATGCGTCTGCGAATGCGTATATTAATTATCAGGTAACGCAAACCGATTGGGGTGGTGTGGGTACAACCGCTCAGAATGGTACGGCTATTCCAACCGCAATGGGTGCTGGTGTGGCTGGCTTTGCCTCGGGTATTGTTGGGGGCCTCTTAAATGATGGTAAACTCACGACCGAAGAAATTGCTTATTCCTTGGTGCAAGGAGTGGCTAGCTATATTGGAACCTCGATAACTCAAGCGATGATGGGCGGGGCTGTTGGTGGCCCTGTGGGCATGATCGCCGCGGTGATTGGATCATTAATTGTGAACGGCATACTCAGCCTCTTTGGCTTTGGGTCTGCACCTCCTCCTCCAATGACGGTGGTTGAGGACAAAGACGATGGAACAGGTAAAATCACCTTTGTGACAGAACATGCAGAAGGCGGGAATGATGTCTATGCCAGAGATGGCTTTGATGATGATTTGGTTGGCCGCGATGGTATGGATCGCTTGGTCGGCGGCGATGGTGATAACACCCTCTATGGTGGCAAAGGCGATGATATTTTATCTGGAAAAGGGGGGAATGACAGCCTTGTCGGTGGTGAAGGAGACGACCAACTTTACGGTGGAGAGGGTGATGACAACTTAAGTGGCGGCGACGGTGATGACTATCTTGAAGGGAATGCTGGGAATGATACCTTAAGGGGTGATGAAGGGGATGATCATCTTCTTGGCGGAGAGGGGGATGATACCTTGATAGGGGGCGAAGATAATGATCACCTAGAAGGAAATGCTGGGAATGATACCCTTTTAGGAGAAACTGGAGATGATATGATTGACGGTGGTGCTGGTGATGACATTATCCAAGGTGGTGATGGGAATGATGTCATTGATGGGGGATCTGGTAACGATAGCATTGACGCCGGAAATGGTGATGATGTGGTTCGAGGTGGAGATGGTGACGACATCATTATTGGCGATACCACCAATGAACAGCTTCAAGAGCAAAAACAGGCCTTTGAAACACAAATAGCAGAGCTTTTAGCTACGGAAAAAGAAAAAATCTCAGATGCGAAGAGCAAAATTGAGGAGTTAGTAGTCAAAATTGAAAAAACAGAGTTAGAAACCAAACGACAGTATGGGACTTATCGTAGCCCTTATATTAGTGTGCCAGCTATTATTGCCGCTCGAACACGTGGCTTTAAAGATCAGATTGAAGATCAGAAAAAACTCATCTCTTCTTCAGAAAATCGAGTCGAGTATTATGAAGACTTATTAGAAAAAACAAAATTCGACTACGAACCCGGAAATGATGAGCTTCATGGTGGTGATGGAAATGACCAAATCTTTGGAGAAGCGGGCGATGATACCCTCTTTGGCGATGCCGGCGATGACACTCTTCATGGTGGAGAGGGTAATGACAAACTCGATGGTGGTGCCGGAAACGATACCATGGTTGGAGCCGAGGGAAATGATGAGCTTCATGGGCAAGATGGGGATGATAGTCTGTCCGGTGCTGATGGGAACGATGTCCTTCATGGCGGAGAGGGTGATGACCAACTCGATGGTGGTGCCGGAAACGATACTATCTACGGTGGCGCTGGTAATGACATACTCTCTGGGGGTTCTGGTGACGACGTTTTATTCGGAGACGATGGAAATGACATAATTTCCGGGGACGAGGGAAACGACAACTTAGATGGTGGCGCTGGAAGTGATAACTTAGATGGGGGTATTGGTGATGATATCTTAGACGGAGGATCTGGAAATGACATTTTGAGCGGATCTTATGGCGATGACAAGATACTCGCTGGAGATGGGCTAGACCTTGCCTATGGTGGTACCGGAAACGATAGTATTGATGGCGGTGCTGGAAACGATCACTTGCATGGTGAGATTGGTGACGATGTCATCGATGGTGGCGACGGTGACGATACGATAACAGGCGGATCAGGAGAGGATAATCTGAGCGGTGGACTTGGAAATGATAGTATCTCTGGCGGTTCTGGGATCGATGACATTTCTGGGGATGCCGGAGGTGACAGTATTG